>Ga0070741_10000949_pt1 | contig 95535 bp, 71 predicted proteins | sample Coa_R1_4_FD_66440 | JGI IMG/M metagenome (GOLD analysis project Ga0070741, IMG submission 66440) | Surface soil microbial communities from Centralia Pennsylvania, which are recovering from an underground coalmine fire - Coalmine... | ecosystem: Environmental > Terrestrial > Soil > Unclassified ...
TGACTGTGATAGACTGCATTGAGCGAATCCTCCTTGTTTGTTCATTTCCCAGCGCCATTGTACTGGCGCACGGGAGGATTCGCTGCTTTCATTTCCTTACTTCATATGGGACAGCACTGATTTGAAGTAATCGAAGCCCCCGTTGCGGCATCACTGTAACAGGTTTCAGACCTGCTTCGGTTCCACAGCATTCAGGCTCTATGGTTCATAAAGATATTCGTCTTCCTGCGGGTCGTATAAATACCATCCCAGGTGTTGTGCGATCTGCCCCAGAACTTCCACATACCGATTGGGATCTGCTTTATCCTCATCCATGAAAGCATTGGGAATGTGACCATCAATACAGTTTATCCTGCTCGGCAGGCTGTCCTCTTCCTCGACAGAGTCTCCCTCGTCATCCACCGCGTCGAGGTCTATCTCCATATAGTAGAGTTCGCCATCCTGATAGCAGAATCCTCTTTCCCCGTTCGCGCTGATGTTCGGGATTTGCCTGATGAATGCCTTTACCTCTTCCACGTCGGCATGCTTCGAGTATCTGTCATCACTTTTGATTGTCAGGTCATAGCTCATGCGGGTCAGGTGTCCTTTGCTTTGTTTCCTCTGGCTCATTTCGCCGTCCTTGTGGCCGGGTTGCCGTGTGAGCCACACGCGCCGATCACTGCGGGCCGCGTCAATATCGAGATAGTGACAGGTATCGCGTCATTCCGCCGGGGCCTTGTCAGGCCACCTTCAGCTCGGAAGTGCAATTCGGGCACCGCGTGGCCTGGATCGGAATGTTGGAAAAGCAGTAGGAACATGCCTTCATCGTCGGCGGCAGTTCTTCGGGCCGGCGTTTCAGCCGATTGATGACCCGGATCAGTAAAAATATCACGAAGGCGATAATGAGGAACTGAATGACGATGTTGAGGAATATCCCGTAGTTGATCGTCGGGGCGGCAGCCGCTTTAGCCTCAGCCAGTGTGGAGTAGCTTCCCTTCAGGGGGATAAACAGATTGCTGAAATCCACTCTGCCGAGCAGCAATCCGATTGGCGGCATGATCACATCCTCGACCAGCGAGGTGACGATTTTCCCGAAGGCCGCACCTATGACCACGCCCACGGCGAGATCAACCACGTTACCGCGCACGATAAATTCCTTGAACTCTTTCAGCATGTCAACCCTCCTCCGGTTAGTGTTATCGGTCTTGTTATCCGAATCGCCTGGCGAGTACGTCTTCTTTTCAATGGGCAGGCGGCTGATCAGCTTCTGACAGGAACATGCGGAATTGATCCGGCCGCGCTTTTGCACACCGGCCCCGCCGGGTGTCGGGCGCAATCTCTCCTACCCGAGAGTGAAACGCAGCCACCGATCCGTGGTGTCCTCTGACGCTCCCGCCGGGAGTTGTTTCTCGGGGCGCTTGAGGTGGAAATAGAGTTCGACCTCACGCCCGAGCTGAGCGCGCGCGAGCTGGAACTCGAAAGCCTCGGGCGCGCTCACGCCTTGTTTCCCCTGCTCATTCACCAGGGCGACGGGGTTCGCCGTCCACCATTGATTGCGGCCCCATTGCAGTTCGGACCATTGCCCCTCTCGTAATTCCCCCTCGCCGAGGGCCGAGGAGACGTGCAGCATCCGGACTTTACCCGCCGACCTGAGGCACAGATCCACTCCCGTGTGGCGCGGCCTCTTGAAGACGACAGCCAGAAACAGGCTCTCCCGATCTTTCTTAACCCTGACCTCTGTTTCCGCATCAAGCCGGACGCTCGCCGCCCCGTCCCATTCGCCCGCGCCGAGCAGTCCATTCACCAGAATGTATTTCCCGTCCGGTACTGACATGGGGACGAGGGCCAGAGCGAGTACGAGTTCTTCAATCATTATTCGCTCTCCCCTGGTAGTAAGCAGGTCCGACGGATCACTGCTGGCTCCTTATTTGTTTTGCGTGAAGAACGCCCGATGGGCGGGAGCGGAGCGGGCTTGCCAGGCACTATCAGCAGCTTACAAAAGCATGATCGCGCCCGAGGTTGAATGAGTCACCTTTGGGCCAGCCATTCCTTTGCGTCCTCCGGATGACTGAACAGGGAGAAGTTTCTTCTGGTGAACAGGATGATGGCGTTCAGTATCACCTCTCTCATGCCGGTCACCCCGACGATTGCCGCCGCCCTGACATAGGGTTTATTGGCGCTGGTATACGCTTTCAACGCGGCGCTCACCTCGCGGTTATAATGTGCGTTCGTCACATCCGTTAAAGTCAGCACCGAACCCTGCGGTTGAGCAGCTATCATTTGTTGCGCCTCCTGCATGTGGCGCAGCATTTCCTCGGGACTGCAACTCGAGAAATCTATGCTGAGAATCTGCCTGCCATTGTGAGTAATGAACCTGACTCTTTCCATATCATCAACCTGAAAGGGGGCTTTATCCAGCGACTTCGGTCATAGAATACTTCGGTTGTTGAAAGCGACTCCTTACCCGGACGTAAGCTCAGGGCATCATTCGTTATTACACCGGTTCAGGAAATGTTGCTGACTGCTCGTCAAACCCGGCAAATATTACACCCGCTTTAATCAGGCGGCCAGAACATTCAGAAGATTCAGGCCATGAGTCTGATCCCTCGAATAATTGACACGCGCCCGGGGCTGCCATAGTCTTTCCGTGTCTCTCCAGTTATTGGCGCTCACGAATCAGCCGTGAGTTAATAATCCCGACCAGAATCCGCAAAGGAGTACGCAATGAGACGCATTCTGGTGACCCTGATTCTCGCGCTGGCAATCCCGGCTCCCGTTCGCGGGTCGGAACAGGACGCGGTTGCCATCTCCAGTAACATTCAGCAACGCCACCTGCCGCACGGCACTATTCTTGACCCCGTATTCGCCGCGCCCGCGAGCGATCAGATCGTGAGTTACACGCGGGGCGGCGATTCGGCCCTCTGGACCGGGCATTACCTCGCGGCTGAAGCCTTTCGCTATCGCGTGACCGCCGCGCCGGAAGCGCTTGAGAACGTCAGGAAGGCGGTGGCCGGCATCCGCGCGCTCACTGATGTGACGGGGATCAACCTGCTGGCGCGCTGCCTGATCCCTGTGGATTCACCTTACGCGCAGGCCGTCACCGAGGAAGAGAAGCGGCACGGCACGTACAAAAATTCGCTCGGCGGTCAGCAATACTTCTGGATCGGCAACACATCGCGCGACCAGTATTCGGGCGTCTTTTTCGGCCTCGGCGTCGCTTACGATCTGGTTGATGATGCGGAATTGCGCCCGGCGATCAGCGATCTGCTGACGCGCCTGCTCGATCACCTGATCGGGAATAACTGGCTGGTCGTGCTGCCCGACGGTTCGAGCAGCACGACTTTCGCCGGCCACCCCGAGCAGCGGCTGAGCTTTCTGGCCGTGGGCAGTCATGTCAATCCCGGCCGGTTCAGTTCGACTTACAGCGCGCAGCGTTTTCTGAACTACGCGACGGTGGGCGCGGCGGTCGCCATCGAAGTACTCGATGACCACAGCTCGTATTTCAAATTCAACCTCGACACGATCAACCTCTACAACCTGATCCGGCTCGAAGGCGACGACTTTTACCGGGCGCGCTATCTGAACACTTACGACGTGCTGCGGCGAACGACTGATGGCCACGGCAACGCGCATTTCAATATGATTGACCGGGCGCTGAAGGGGCCGGACGAACGGCGGGACGCGGAGACGCGCGCGCTCCTGGCCGAGTGGCTCAGGCGACCGCGCCGCGACGAGTGGCTGGACTGGCGGGGCAACGCGCGCTTCCCGGCCTGTGGCGATGACAAGGCGTGCAATCCCATCCCGGTCATTGACCGCGTGCGGACGGATTTCCTCTGGCAGCGCAGCCCGTTTCTCCTGTTCGGCGGTGGCTACGGGACCATCGAGACGGCGGGCATTGATTACATCCTGCCATACTGGATGGCCCGCTATTACGGAGTCATTCAGAGCGGTGACGACGCACCCGTGCGCCGCCCCGGGGCACAATCGAGGCGGACTTCTTCAAGGCCGGTGCGCCAGTCGCCCTGAGTTCCGTCGCGGACAATCAAAACACAATCGTGAAACTGCCGTCGGCGTTGACGGCGACTGCCGCGAGGCTCCACACCGGCACGCCGTCGGCTTCGCCTTTTTCCGCGGTCGGTTTCCCATTCTGATCGAAGACCTGCCACGCCACTCTGCCGCCTTTCTTCCAGCCGGTGCCTTCGGTCCAGACGAGTATCGTTTCGCCGCGCCCGTTGCGCGCGACGACCGGGTGTTTGCGTTTGCCGGTCTCGCCGGGCGCGGCGACGGCGGTCGAAGTTTTGAATGTCGTTGGGTCAGTTTCGGAGTAATAAACCTGCCCTTCAGTCTCCCAGGCGGTGAGGATGCGGCGGTTGCCTTCGGCAATCGTGGCCGAACTCATCGGGCAGGCGTTGATCTTCCAGTGATGGAGTTTCGCGCCCTGAAAATTCCTGCCGTGATCCTTTGATTCGAGCAGGAACATGTCGCGATTGACCATCTCGGTCGCGGCGCGGTAGAGCAGGAACAGATTGCCCGCGTGATCGGCGAAGGCGCGCATCCCGCAACAGCCGCAGGCCCCGGTCGGTTCAGACCAGGCGGCACTCTCGCGCGCAAAAGTTCCGCCTTCGTCGCCCGAGCGGGCCAGCCAGACGCGGCGATTCACTTCGCCTTCGGTTTCGCCACGGCCGTGCCACGCGACGTAAACGTTGCCCGCCCCGTCCGCCGCGACCGACCCGCCGCCGTCAAGACCCGTGGCGAACTGAATGATGTTGCGCTGCTGCTCAAAAGCCGTGCGCGCGTCATTCATTCGCGCGTATAGCATCGGGGTCTGATTGTTCGGCGCTTTCGGCTCGGCTTTGTTCGACCCCATCCACGAGACATGCGCCCTGCCGCCTTTGCCGACGGCGAGGTGCGCGCCGCGAATCGTGCCGGTCGCGATGGCGCTGCCTGGCTGGCTGTTGACGCGGACGGCCCGGGTGAAACCGGCCTCGCCCGGGTTACGGCGGACGTAAAAGATGTCGCTCGATGAAGGCTCGCCGCCGAGGTAAATCAGGTGCAGCGTGCCGCGCTCGTCGGTGACCGCCTGCGGCTGAATGCCGCCATCTGGCGTTCGGAGCAGAGTTACTTTTGACGGCGCCGTCTTCGCCGCATTGATGTCGTGTCCGGTCAGCAAGGCTGCGGCGATTGAGATTGAGATGAATAAAACTGGTAAGGTCAGACGTTTCATTTTTCCCTCCACGAGTGTTGCTTCAATCACCACTGTACGGGGAGCTGCCAGCTCCCCGCCGCCCTGGAGACCTGCGGCTGTTCAGGGCAAAGCTTATGTGAGGCAGCGGGGAGCTGCCAGCTCCCCGTACAATCAACCGGAAGACGCGCTGAAAACCAGGCTGCAACAGGTCACGCCGCCCTCGGCCCTGCCGAGTTCGGTCGCGTCAACCGCCATCACGCTGATCCCGTGATCTTCCAGCCGCCGGCGCGTCGCCGGGAAGCCGGTCGGATAGATCACCGTGTCTTCGATCAGCAGGGCGTTGGCGGCGAATGGTTCGGACTCATCAACTTCAATCAGCTTCAGATCGCCGAACGCGCCCGCGTCGGTCCAGTGTGGGTTGATGAGCAGCGTACTCGCGGCCACCTGAGTCACGGCTGATTTCAGGTGCAGGCAACCGCTCACCCGCACGCCCTGCACCGTGTAACCGAAAGGTTCCAGCAGAACAGACAACTGCTCCAGCCCCGCGTGACTGGTCCTGTCGGACAAGCCGACGAACAGCTTCCGGCCGATCCGCAACACGTCGCCGCCATCAATCGTGCCCGGCGGCGCGATGTGAAAAAGCCGGCGGTATGGTTCGAGCGCCTCCGCAATCGTTTCAGTCTCAACCCTGCGCGAAACCGCTCCGGGCCGGGTGATGATCGCGAGTTCATCAAGGACTACGGCGGTGTCTTCGACAAAGACCGAATCGGGCAGCTCAGGCTCGGCGCGCAGTTGATGGACGATACAGCCGAGCGCCACCAGGTATTGCTCGTATTGCCAGTGCTGCGCCCTGGCGACGCTGACATCTATCGGCTCGCGGGCGAGGTGCGTCAGCTCGCAGGCGGCGAGGGCGGGACTGACTTCGCGAGTAATGGCAACCAGCATGGCGTTCTACGAAAATCCCCCGGGGGGGATTCTATTTTCAGGACAACAGCAGCTCCAGATCTTCACGCTTCAGATTTCTGATCAGGCTGTTGTCCGCGTTGATGATCGCGTCGGCCAGGTCGCGTTTGGTGTTTTGCAATTCCAGCACCTTCTCTTCGACCGTGTCCTTGGCGATCAGCCGGTAAGCGAAGACCTGTTTGGTCTGGCCGATGCGGTGCGCGCGGTCAATCGCCTGCGCCTCGACCGCCGGGTTCCACCACGGGTCGAGCAGGAAGACGTATTCGGCCGCCGTCAGATTCAACCCCAGCCCGCCGGCCTTCAGGCTGATCAGGAACAGCTTGCAATCCGGGTCGGTCTGAAAGCGTTCGACCCGTGCCTGACGGTTACGCGTCTTGCCGTCGAGATATTCATACGTGATGCCTTCGTTCTCGAGCCGGTCGCGCACGATGCTGAGCAGGCTCGTGAACTGCGAGAAGACGAGCGTCTTGTGGCCCTCCGCGATCACTTCGGCCAGCTGCGGGAGCAGCACGTCGAGCTTGGCGCTCGGGTCTTTGACTCTGTTTTTATCAATCAGGCCCGGATGGCACGCGGCCTGTCGCAGGCGCAGCAACGCTTCGAGGATGACCATCTTCGATTTGTTGAGGCCGTCGGCCTCGATTTTGTTGAGCAGTTCCTTGCGGTAATGTTCGCGCAGGTCGTTGTAGCGCTTGCGCTGCGCCGATTCGAGTTCGCAGAAGATCGTCTGCTCCAGTTTCTGTGGCAGGTCTTTCGCCACCTGATCCTTCGTGCGCCGCAGGATGAAGGGGCGCAGGGCCTGCGCGAGCATTTTGCGCGTCTCCTCATCGGGATTGCGCCCCGCCGCGCCGCCCAGATTCAGGACTGACGCCGAGCCGAGCAGTCCGGGGTTGAGGAAATCGAAGAGGCTCCACAACTCGCCCAGGTGATTTTCAATCGGCGTACCGCTCAGGGCGAGCTTGTAATCGCCCTTGAGCAGCCGTGCGGCCTTGGCCGATTCGGTGTCGGCGTTCTTGATCGCCTGCGCCTCGTCAAGGATCACGTAATCGAACCGCACGTCCTTGAAGAGTACCGCGTCGTTCCGCAGCGTGCCGTAAGTCGTCAGGATCAGGTCGTAGTCCTCGAAATGTTCGGACTTGTCTTTCTGCCGGAACTGGCCCGTGTGATCCAGCACGCGCAGCCGCGGGGTGAACCGAGCCGCCTCCTGCTTCCAGTTGAAGACGAGCGATTTCGGCACGACGACGAGCGACGGGGCTGGACGGTGGCCGTTACTCTTCTTTTTGTCGGCACGCTGCTCGCGGCGTGCTTCAAGCAGGGCAAGGGCCATCAAAGTTTTTCCCAGGCCCATGTCGTCCGCGAGACAGCCGCCGAATCCAAACCTGCGCAGAAAGTGTAACCAGCCGAGTGCCTCACGCTGATAGCCGCGCAATTCACCCGTGAATCCTGCAGGCTCCTGAGTCGGCTCAATCCCCTCGAAGCTCTTCAGCTCCTCGCGCACGCGCGCGAAGTTCGCGTCGAAGGTCGCTTCGGGCTGTGACGCGAGCAGCGCGTCGAGCAACCCGGCCTGGGCTCTCGTGAAGCGGACGTGATCACCTTCCGCCGTGCCGAGTCCGGCGATCATGCCATACTTCTTCAGCCACTCTTCGGGCAGCAGCCCGAACGTGCCGTCGCCGAGCCGGACGGTGTTTTCGCCGCGCTTGAGTGCGGCGAGCAGTTCGGGCAGCGTCGCCGTCGCGCCCTCAAAATCCACCGTGCCGTGCAACTCGAACCAGTCAATGCCGGAGCTGACTTTGACCTCAAAATTGCCGGGGCGGCGGTAGAGTTTGCCTTCGGCTTCGACCTGCCAGCCGGTCGAGACCAGTTCGCGGACGACGCGCGGGACGCGGCTGGCCGTCAGCTCAAGCACCGGGTTCGGCTCGTTGTAATATCTCTGCTCCCTGAACCCGAGTTGCGTGAGTTGCGCGAAGGCGGTCTGTTCGGTCTCCTTGTCACGCAGGAGCAGGCGCCGGCTGGCCGCGTCATACGCGCCGCGCCCGGTCCGGCCGCGCGGCACGATCTGGCCGTCGTAATTGAATAAAAGTTCACCGCGCACGCGCTGGTTACTGTAGCCCCTGTTCTTGTCCGGCTTCAGTTTGAGCCCGGGCTGCGGCGTGAGCGAGACTTCTTCATACTGCAACTCTTCGGGCAGGAGCAGCGGCGGCGAGTCGGAGAGTTTCAGCAGGGCCTCGACGAAATCCTGACCCTGTTTGAAGGGGACGACGACGGCGCCGTGCTGCCTGAGGTGCGGGATCCATTGAAAGGCCCCGCCGTGATCGAAGCGCGCGGCGCGCTGACCAGTGAAGACCAGCCCGCCGAGCGTGAGCATCACCGGCTCGGTGAGCGACATCTGCTCTTCGCCCTCAGGCCCGTCGCGCCTGAGCAGTCCGGTAATGACGTACTGCTCGCGCGCTTCGTCGCGGCTCATCTTCAGGTTGAACTGCCACAGTTCGCCCTCGTCCCAGGCGACGGCCGGAAAATCCGTCTGATCCACGGCGGTCTTCAGGAAACAGCGCCCGGTCTCGCACATCTGGGGCAGAATGAGGGGCTGAACCGCCTCGGGGAGCTGGTAGCGAATCGGCATCGAATCCGCCTGGTAAGAGCCGTAGTAATAATTCGAGTAGGTGTAATGCTCTTTGGCGCCGAGCAGGCTGGCCATCACCCGCTGGTCGAGCGGGTCGGGCAGGCTCTGGAGCTGGCTCGAAGGGATGCGGTACGATTTAAGCTTGCCCCATTCGCCGTCGGTCTTGCGCCGCTCGCGGGTGGCGACCTCAACGATCAGGCCGCGACCGCCCAGGGTGGACGGCACGTCAACGATGTAGATCAGCTGGCGCCCGGCGGGCCACTCGGGCTGAGACAACTGTTGCTGCTGCCTCGCGCTTTCGATGGCGCCCAGGACTTTCTTCCACGAGGCCGACCCGCCCGGGAGTTTCCCGGTCTGGCCGAAGCGTTCGAAGATTTTCTGCACAGTCTCGGCGCGGGGGGAGCGGAATTCGGCCAGGTCATCGTCGTCTTCGTCGAAATCATCTCCGTAATCCGGGTCGAGCAGGTCGAATGAGAGATCGCGGTTATTTCCGTTGCCGAAAAGATAGCCCGCGTCTTCGGCGGCGAGCAGCGTCGCCCAGAGGTGTTTGCAGGGCGCGCCGTACGAGTCGGTGTACGGGCAGTTGCAGTCGCCGCTGATCAGGTCATCTTCGCGCGAGAGTGTGATCTCGTAACGGCTCGTGCCGCGCACGATGGCCCGCACCCGCCGGGCACTGCCTTCAGTGATGTGGACCTGACCGGTTCGGTAATAATCCTGTCCGCGTCGTCGCACGTCTGGCGCAAATTCGCTGGCGACGAGGGCTGAGAGCTTCATGAATATTCCTCAATAACGAATGATTTCGGCGATGACCGAGAAAGACATGAAACAATACGGCTGCCATAGCATCAAGGCAAGGGGGCACCCGAATGATGCTCACTCCGGCGGTGCGAGTTCGGCGACGGTCGCGCCCCATCCTCCGGCTTCCGGCGGCGCGTCGGACCAGCTGACGACGAAGGGCGTGCGGGCCAGAATCGCGCGCACCATCTCGCGCTGCGTGCCGATGCCTTTGCCGTGAATGATGCGCACGTGACGGAAGCCACGTTGCCGGGCTTCATTCAGATATTCCTCGACGACGGCTTTGACCTGCCTGGGCGGGATCGAGTGCAGGTCAATCACGTCGCGGATTTCGATGACGACCGGCCCGGCAAACGGGTCTTCGTCCTCGCCGAGCGGGTCTTCGGGTTCCGGCTCAGATTCTCGATCGCTCAATGCCCGGCGCAATCGTTCGAGCAGTTTCATCACCTGATCTTATCGGCTACACTGGCGCGTCGGCAACTTCACTCCGGACTCAGTATGGAAGACAAATACGCAAACCCCTGGCGGACGCTTTCATCTCGCCAGGTTTACGAAAACCCCTGGATCAGCGTGCGCGAGGATCAGGTGGTCAGGCCCGACGGACGGCCGGGCATCTACGGCGTCGTGCATATGAAAAACAAGGCCATCGGCGTGGTGCCGGTTGACGGCGAAGGGAACATCTATCTGATCGGGCAGTATCGCTACACGCTCAATTGTTACTCGTGGGAAATCCCCGAAGGCGGCTGTCCAGAGGGTGAAGATCCGCTCGCGGCGGCACGGCGCGAACTGCTTGAGGAAACCGGCCTCGAAGCGCGAGAGTGGCGGCTGCTCGGCAAATCGCACCTTTCCAACTCAGTCACCGATGAAGAGGCGATCTGTTACCTGGCCACTGACCTGATTCAGAAGGAGGCGCAGCCCGAGGGCACGGAGAAACTCGAAATCCTGCGCCTGCCTTTTGCCGAGGCCCTGCGGATGATCGAACGCGGCGAGATCACTGATTCATTGAGCATCATCGCCATGCTGCAATACCTTCACCAGAGCGGAGACGGACGATGACTCGAATACGCGAACACATGGAACTTTACCGGGCGGAACACCGGACTGTGGGCTGCAAGGTCACGCACCTCGTCGGCGTGCCAATGATCGCGGCCTCGTTCCCGATGCTGCTTTTCAACTGGCGCTGGGCAGTCGGGATGTTTGTGACGGGCTGGATTCTGCAATTTTCCGGGCACCACTTCTTCGAGCATAACCAGCCGGTACTCGTGGCCGACCCGGCCAACCCGCTGACTTACTTCGCGGCGCTGATCTTTGTCGGCGAGGAGTGGGCGAGGCTGCTCGCCGGGCGCGGGCTCGGCGTCGCTCCGCGCCCGGGCTCCACTGATTGAAGCTGTAAGATGGCCCCTGCCGGTTAAGTGATCTGTGGAAAAACGAAACGGCACCCCGCGGCTCGTGGTTGCCGCGGGGTGCCGTAGTGGGAGACTGAGATACTTACTGTCTGTTGATGCGTAGAGGTAACTCTTACTGAAACTGGTTACTGGCCGATCAGCGCCGCCACGGTGACGATCTCCGGCGCGACGTTGTTCTGCGCCAGGTGGCTGCGCTCGGCACGGGCCGCCTCACGCTCGGCTTTGGATTTGCCGAGTTGCTGCGTCATGTTGCTCTCCCCGTCCCAGATCTCCGCAAGGAAGTACTGGTTGCCGTAGCGGTGGAACACGAGTCTCGCCGTCCGTTCGCCCCTGGCGGTGCGCCCGTCACGAACGAGGAAACTCGCGGCCTTGCCGGTTTCATTGCTGGTGATGGCCAGCGACCCCTCGGCGGTGACCCTTGAAACGCAGTATTTCCCCGCCGGGAGTCTGGTCTTGCCGACCATGAAATCAAACGGGATGTCCGCTTTGACCCTGCCGGCGAGACCTGCGAAGCCGGCGACTGACAGGGTGATGATGATGCTCAACGTGGCGACGATGCCCAGAATCTGTTTTTTCATATTCTCTCCTCTTGGTAAGTGGGTAAGTGTTGGTTGACGGCAGACTGTTTTCGGCCTGCCTGACTTATGTCCTCGGCCGGGCGGGTCAGCCCCCGATGCCATAGCCGGGAGTGATGACCTCTTCGATCTCCTCAATGTTCAGTTCAATCTCTTCGATGATCGCGTCTCGGTTGTCTTTCATAAATTCCTTTTCCGGTTGTGGTGCGACGCCTGGCGCCGGCAGTCGCTGGTGTGTGCCTGGTCAGCCCCTGATTTCAGGCAGACCGCAAACGGTCTGCCTGACGGCGTTCTCGGGCTGGGCGGGTCAGTTGCCCAAAGCCCAGCCGGGTGCGATGACGTCTTCCATTTCTTCAGTACTCAGTTCGATCTCTCCGCTGATGTCCTGATTGTCTGTCATAAACTCCTCCGTTTTGTGGTGCGGCGATTGCCGGCGTGGTGACTGTTACAGTGCCTGGTCAGGCCCTGGGTTAAGGGCGGGCTGATCAGCCACCTATGGCATAGCCGGGTGCGATGACGTCTTCCATTTCCTCAGCGTTCAGTTCGATCTCTTCGATGACGATGTCCCGATTGTCTGTCATAAACTCATCCGGTCCGATTGTGACGCGCTTGAGTTGCTGGTTATCGTTTCCAGGAGCCGGCCGGTTTGCCGACTCCCTGCTCCTCCTTTTCCATTCGCGTTCGGCCGCTCTTATTTCAAGCGCCGTGCCGGAACCCGAAAAGGGCTCGCATAAAATCGGCGACTTCACGATAATTGCCGGCGCACAATTGAGTTAAGCCGGAATACGGCGGCCGGCATCAGCCGCCGTATGGCGTAGTATAGGGCGCCAATCACTATCCGATCGGATAGTCGGCCTATCCGATCGGTGAGACTTTCAATGAAGTCCATCCGCGAAGCAGGTGATCCGGAGTCTTTGCTGCCGCGCGGATGAGATGTTGAGGAGGCAGGCATGAATCCGAGGCTGGTCGCCATCTCCGGGCCACTCAAGGGCCTGATCTTCGCCCTGAATGCCGACGAGACATCCATCGGGCGCGAATCATCGAACCGGATTTCGATCAGCGACCTGTCGCTCTCGCGGCGGCACTGCCTGATCAGGCGGGCGGCGGACACGTTCACGCTCACGGATCTCGAAAGCCGCAACGGCACGTTCGTCAACGGCGTGCCGGTCAAGGAGCGGTTACTCGAACACGGCGATCAGATCAAACTCAGCGACTCGGTCTTCCTCTTCCTGCTTGAGGAAGGCGAAGCCCAGCCGCTCTCCAACCCGGTGCAGTTGAGCGATGACGATTTACTCAAGGGGATGACCGTGCGGTTACGGGTCGAGGATGCAGCCTGGCTGGATGCGAACAAAGTCCAGGCCGCGTTGCCGCAGGAAGCCCGGGCCGCGCGCGACCTGAACGCGCTGCTCAAGATCAGCACGGCGATCAATTCAACCCGGAGCCTGGAGGCGCTCCAGCAGGTGCTGCTCGAACTGATTGCCGAAGTCGTGCCCGCCGAATCCGGCGCGATCCTGCTGTTGCACGAGCATGACGACCGGGCGGAAGAGTTCGCTTCGGTTTACGGCTGGGACCGCAAGCCCGGAATCACCGAAGAGGTCAAGGTGAGCCGCACGATCGTCCGCCAGGTGGTGCGCGAGGGCGTCGCGATCCTGAGCAACGACGTGCTGGAAAACAAGGGCTTCGACGCGGCGGAAAGCCTCATGTCGGCGCAGACGCGGTCATTGCTCGTGGTGCCGCTGACGGTGCTGGGCCGGACGCTCGGCGTGATCTATCTGGTCACGGGCGACCCGATTGCGTGGTTCGACGAAGACCACCTGCAACTGGTCACGGCGATTGCCTCGGTCGCGGGCGTCGCGCTCGAAAACCTGCGGCGCCTGGAATGGCTCAAAAGCGAGAACGAGCGGCTGCACGAGGAGATCAACCTCAGCCACAACATGATCGGCGAGGGCCCGCGGATGCAGGAGGTTTACCAGCGCATCGCCCGGGTCGCGCCGACCGATTCGACCGTCCTGATTCGCGGCGAGAGCGGGACGGGCAAGGAACTGGCGGCGCGCGCGATTCACCAGAACAGCCTGCGGGCCGAGCAGCCATTCGTCGCGATCAACTGCGCCGCGCTGACCGAGACGCTGCTCGAGAGCGAACTCTTCGGCCACGAGAAGGGCGCTTTCACCGGGGCCGTCGCGCAGAAGAAAGGCAAACTCGAACTGGCCGAGGGTGGCACGCTCTTTCTGGACGAGATGGGGGAGATGGCCCCGCTGCTCCAGGCCAAGCTGCTGCGTGTGCTGCAGGAGCATGAATTCGAGCGCGTCGGCGGCACGCGCACCATCAAAACCGACATCCGCCTGATCGCCGCCACCAACCGCGATCTGGAAGAGGCGATCAAAACGGGCGGGTTCAGGCAGGACCTCTATTACCGCCTCAACGTCGTCACGCTGACGATGCCATCCCTGCGCGAACGCCGCGAGGACATCCCGCTGCTCGCGAGTTACTTTGCGACCAGGTGCGGCGAGAAATGCAAGCGGCAGATTCGCGGCATCTCGGCCGAGGCCCGCGCGGCGCTCTCGAATTACGACTGGCCCGGCAACGTGCGCGAGCTTGAAAACGCCATCGAGCGCGCCGTGGTCCTGGGCTCGGGCGACCTGATTCAGCCGGAGGATCTGCCGGAAGTCGTGCTGGAAGTGGAAGCGGAGACACAGCCCGGGGCCGCCGGCACGCAATACCACGAAGCCGTCAGGGAGGCGAAAAAGCAGTTGATCCGCGCGGCGGTCGAGCAGGCCGGCGGCAATTACACCGAGGCCGCGAAACTGCTCGGAGTGCATCCGAATTATCTCCACCGGCTGATCCGCAATCTGAATCTGAAGACTTCGCTCAGAAAATAATCTCCAGACACGAAGCCGCTTCCCGCCAGAAATGCCGGGGAAACTGGTCTCTCGTGTCCGCTGCCGTCACGTTGAAAACAGAGAAGGAGACAAATAATGGATAAATTTCTCGGGAGGTATGCACCGTACGTCTACGCGATTCTGCGAATCGTCTCGGGGTTGCTCTTCGCCATGCACGGCAGCCAGAAGTTGTTCGGCGTGCCGGGCGCCGGGCCCCCAAAACTGGCCCCGCTGATGGTAGTCGCCGGGGTGATTGAACTCGTCGGCGGGTTGATGATCGCGCTGGGGCTGCAGGCCGGCTATGCGGCTTTCCTGGCGAGCGGTGAGATGGCCTTCGCCTATTTCATGTCGCATTTCCCGCGCCACCCCCTGCCGATTCTCAATCAGGGGGAACCGGCGGTTCTTTACTGCTTCATCTTCCTCTATATCGCGGCCCGGGGGTCAGGCGTCTGGAGCGTGGATTCACTGATCGGGAGAGGAAAGTCTGCCATCCACACCTGATGGCGGCAGGGCAGTCAGATGGGGCTGTGGGTCACTCCCGCTGCTTTGCCGGCTGGCGGCGAATCGCGGCGCCGGGCTTCGCTCCTTCGACGAGCTTCCCGTCGCGCACGACCAGGACTCCATTAACCATCACGTGGGCGATGCCTTCGGAAAACTGCGCCGGATTCTCAAATGTGGCGCGGTCAATCACGCGCGCCGGATCGAAGACCGTGATATCGGCGTCAGCGCCGACCCTGATCCGGCCTTTATTGCGCATCTGGGGCACTGACTGTTCGAGCCGCCGCGCGGGCAGAAGCGTCATCTTGCGCAGCGCGTCCGCGAGCGACACCACCTGCTGTTCGCGCACGTAACGGCCCAGCACGCGGGCATAGGTGCCGGCGCCGCGCGGGTGGCCTTTGCCACCAGTGAGCAGCCCGTCACTCGCGACGATGATCTGCGGGTTGGCGACGGCCAGGCGGGCGATCTCTTCGGGGATGGAATGGATCACGACCATCCCGCCCTGCTTGCGGTAGCGGGCGAAGGTCTCGGCGTTCAGCCGCTCGCCGGTCGCGACCCATTGCAGATCCTTGTAGCCGATCCCCATCTTCTCCTGCCAGCCCTCGTCAAAGATTGCAGTCTCCAGCCCGGTCATCGCGGCGGTGTACGGGTAAGCCTCGGTCGTCACGTCCAGCCCGCTTTTGCGCGCGCCTTCGATCAGGCGCAGGCAGGCGGGCGTCTGGCTGAGACCGGTACTCGTGACATGAACGATGTGGAGTGAGGCGCCCGTGCCGGCGGCGTCGGCGATCACTTCCTGCATGGATTCGAGCGCGCTGCCGGGCTCGGTCGCGCCGTGCGAGCGGGCGTGGACGAAGCAGGTGACTTTGTGGTCGGCGGCGATCTGGAAAACTTCGTAAATTTCCCCGCGGGTCGCGGCGGGCACGTAAGCGATGCCGAAGCCGATGCCGAGCGCGCCCTCGTCGAGTCCGCGCCTGATGGCTTCAATCATCTGTTGTTTTTCCGCGGCGGTCAGGCGGTGGCGGATGGCCTCGTCTCTGGGCAGGAACGTGCCGCTGTCGTGCGTGACGGCCATGCGCGTCGGGATGTGTCCGACGGTCGCGCCGAAATTGATCAGGGCTTTGCCCTCACGTTGGGCGTACCACCCGGCGACGGGCGAGGCTCCGACTTCGAGTTCGAGCGCGGTCGTCACGCCGTCCATCGCCTTGAAACGATAATTCTCATTATCCTGACCGTGCGAATGCAGGTCGATAAAACCGGGGGCGACGACCAGCCCTCTGGCATCAATCACCGTGCGTCCGCGCAGCGGCGAAGCTGAAATCGCCGCGATCTGCCTGCCGCGAATCCCGACATGCCGGACGGCATCGAGGCCCGATTCAGGGTCAATCACGCGACCACCGGCCAGGACGATGTCGAATTCGGCATTCCTTTGGGCTACGGCTGATCTGGTCGTGATGAGCAAGGCTGTGATCGAACCAAGCAGCAGAGCGCAGGCTGCCGGGATCAGGAGACGGTGACGGGTGGTGGAAGCGGGGAAAAGCCGGGGCATCATTCCTCCTCTGACGCGCTTGGCGCGATCCGGTAAATTGCATTGCTTTCGTTCACCTTTGCGGGCCGCGCTATCCTACATTTCGGCGGCGGGGGCGGCAAGCAGGTGGGCAGCCAGACATTAGGAAAAAAACTGAAATTAAAATCTGGACGAAGTCGCTGATTGGGTTTGGTTACAGTAGCGACAGCCTCAGTATTACCCTCCGTGTCCTTGATAATCCAATCGTGTCCCGGTCGTGTCTGCTTCGTGCCCGCATTCGCCCCGCGATCTGGGTTGAGCTTTGTGAGGCTGTCAATCAGCTCTGAGGTTCAGAGTCCGCAGGTGGAGTACGTCCTCACCCCGTTTCCTCACACCTCACACCTCACACTTCACGCCCGGACTCTGAACCGATTTGCTGTCGTCTCCTCAATTTCCCAGCCTTTCCTTCCCATTTGAAATTAACGGGTGGAGCTAATAGTGCGTTTGTGATACAAAATGTGCGAGGTGAATTCAAATGATATCTCGCATGATTTTAATCCTGCTGGCTGCGACGGCCCTGGTAGTGATGATGGCTTCACTGGGCGCCGCGCAGAAACCCGCCAGCAGCAGCTCCCCCGCCGAAGAAGAACAGAACGAGACCTTCCGCGACACGCTCAAGAAGATGCAGATCAAGCGCGAGGAAGAGGAACACCAGAAGCTCGTCAAGGCCGCGGCTGAGGTGAAAGAAAATGCCGAATCGCTGCTCAAGGATATTTCCGGCGACAAGCTGCCGCGCGCGGCGGAGAAGAAGCTGAAAGAGATCGAGAAGGACGCGAAGCGCATCCGCTCCGAATCCGGCGGCGGCGACACCGACAAGCAACTCGACCCGATGCCGACGACTCTCGACGCCGCGCTCAAGCAGCTCAATGAAACCAGTAAAAAGCTGCAAACCAGCATGGAAAAGACCTCGCGCCACGTCGTTTCCGCGACCGTCGTATCGCAGGCGACCGAAGTCATTCAACTGGTAAAAGTCATCCGCACCTGGCTCAATTGAAATTCAGATACCAGTCAACCGTGGCCCGGGGCCGCCGTCGCCCCGGCCATCATCCGGCCCTATGCGTTATCGTCAGACCAGTACACCGCCGTCATTTTTCCTGTTAGCCCTCATTCTGATCCTGGCCGGCATTACCGCCCCGGCGCAACAGAGTCAGGAGCAGCAGAAAAACCCTCCCGATGATGACGGGGTGCTGGCACTCGAAACGAATCTGGTGGTGCTGAACGTGACCGTCACGGACGCGAGGGAGCGTTACGTCGCCGGGCTGCGGGAAAAAGACTTCAGGGTTTTTGAAGACAAGGCCCCGCAAAAGATCGTCAGCTTCAGCTTTGAGGAAACCCCCTTCGCCGCCGTGATCCTGCTCGACACGAGCGCGAGCATGTCGTCAAGGATGAGTCTGGCGCGCGCGGCCTGCTCGCATTTCACGAGCGGCATTCGCGAGGGCGACAATGTCGCCATCTACAGCTTCGGCGGGACCAAAGTCAAAATGCTTCAGGATTTTTCCGAAGTGAAAGACGTTGACCCGGTCATCTGGGAGACCAACGCCGACGGGATGACGCCAATGTATGACGGCATCGCTAAGGCGGTCGAAGCGCTCGCCAAACGGCCCGAGCGCCGCCGGGCGATTCTGATCGTTTCTGACGGCGTGGACACCACCAGCAAACACACGCTGGAGAGCGCCATCCGCCAGGCGCTGGCCGCGGGGATTACGATTTACGCCGTTGACATGAGCGAGAGCGCCCTGCACCGCACGCCAGCGCGCGACAACGGGCCGGAAGTGATGAAAACTCTGGCGACGAAAACCGGCGGGCGTTTCTACCCGACTCCCGGCGGGAGCAAACTGCGCGACGCCTTCGCCGAGACGGTCGACGAACTCCGCAACCAGTACACGATTGCCTACGAACCCGCCAACGAGCGCCGCGACGGCAAGTGGCGCGCCATCGAAGTCCACGCCCGCCAGGGCGCGCTCAACGTCCGCACCCGCCAGGGCTATTACGCAGCTAAAAGTAAAAAGTAAAAAGGCAAAGATCAAAAGGCAAAAGGTCGGCACTTCACTTTTCAGATCAAAAGTTCTCTTCCGCATCCCACTTTTGCCTTTTGACTTCTCACCGCCCATGACCCCGCTTGACTGGCCATCGGGGGCAACATATAGTCTTCTGTGGTCGCTATCGTTTATTACTCTCAGCAATTATTTCAATAAAGTGAGGATTCTCAATGAATCTCGGAATGACAGAAATCCTGATCGTCATGGTGATTGCGCTGATCGTCTTCGGCCCGCGCAAGCTGCCGGACCTGGGCAAATCGCTCGGCCAGGCGCTGGCGCAGTTCCGGCGCGCGTCCGATGATTTCAAGCGCACCTGGGAGCAGGAAGTCGAAATCGAAAAAACACGCAGGTACGAAACCACCACCAGCGCAGAAACTTCTTACCACGCCGACAACTCGTCTTACTCTGATCACCCGGATCATTACCAGGCCTGGCACGAGACCGGCGCGACGGATGCCACGACCGAAGCGCATCACGAGCAGGCCGGCGCCTCCGAGCAGCCGTCGAAGACACCCGACCCGGTCGTCGCTTCGACCGCCGGCACTCAGGCGGGGCAGAAACCCGGGGCGAACCACTGGATCTGAAAACCCCGAAGAGAGCAGGCAGAAGGCGAATCAGCGGGCAAAAGTCGCCGGCAGCAGGTGACGGGCCTCCTGCCCGATCACTCCTGCCCGTTTGTTTTTCTCTGAGGCAACAATGGCTGAAGCAACTTTACTTGAAGAACACGAGGAACACGAAGAAGGACTACAGATGTCTTTCCTCGATCACCTCGACGAATTGCGCCGGCGGCTGATCCAGTCCGTGCTGGGGATCGCCGTCGCTTTCTGCATCTGCTTCTACTTCTCGGATAAGATTTATCATGTACTGGAAGTCCCCGTGCTGCAGGAGGCGAGCAAGGCCAGCATCGAGCGTGAAAAGAAGCTCCTTGAAAAACTCCCTGACAATCGCGCCGGCCTGAAGGAAGGCGATCTGGTTCAATATACCTTTGTGATTGATTCGGCGATTGATCAATCTCCGATCCCCAAAGGCACCACGGTTCCGGCAAAGATCATCAACAAGGATGGCAGGCTGATCGCCGTTCTCGCACAGCCCTGGATGGTAGGGAGATCACTGATCCCCGCAAACAAGGAAATCGCTGATGTGCTGGGTGAGGCTGCCGCCGTGCCTGGATTCACTTATCGCGCGCAGCTGGTGATTTCGACCGTCGGCGGCGCGTTCGCGCTCTATATGAAAGTCGGCATGTACTCGGCCGTCGCGTTCGCAATCCCGTTCCTGCTCTTCCAGATCTGGGCCTTCGTTTCGCCGGGGCTCTATCAGCACGAGAAGAAGTACATCGTGCCGGTGCTGGTGATGGGCAGTCTGCTGTTCATCGTCGGTGCGGTCTTTGGTTATTACGTCGCATTCCCCGCCGCCTGTAATTACCTGCTCGGTTTGCAGGAGGGGTTCCAGTCACTGATCAATGCCGAGGATTATCTGGACCTGATCCTCATGATCATGCTCGGCCTCGGCATCGTCTTTCAGATCCCGACAATCGCTTTTATCCTCGGGCGCATCGGCCTCGTGACCCCGAGGGTGCTGTGGAAAGGCTGGCGCTATGCGGTCGTGATCATCGCCATCCTCGCCGCCGTGCTGACGCCGACGGCGGACGCCTTCAACATGCTGGTCTTCGCCGCGCCGATGCTCGCGCTCTATTTCGCCAGCATCGGCATTGTCTGGATCTTCGGCAAGCCACGCCATGCTGATTAGGAGGTCTGAGGACGGAAGGAAGTGACGATGGAGATATAAATTCCGGCAGAAAAAGTACGCGGCATGACGGAGAGCGAAGTTAATCTGGTTTCACTGCGGCAGGCAGCCGCGACAGTCAACGAATGGCTGGTATCGTGGGTGGGCGACCGTTTTCTCGCCGGGACTCCGACACTTGATTCTGCTGCTGAGACCTGGCAGGTTCCGATTCTCTACATCCTTCCCAAAGAAGGGCCGCTCGGCGTTGTGGGTGAAGTCATTGTGGACGCTCTGACCGGCGAACTCTGCCACCTGCCCGCAGCGGATGAAGTCAAACAACAGGCGTTGAGTTTATAGCGCGATTCTGAAAGGTTCCGCTGTGGGCCCTGAAAGGGTCGGAGTCAATAGCTGTGGGTGCAACCCACGGGACTTGGGCGGCATGCATTTCAACCCTGAAGGGGTTGTAGTCGAGTGCCTTCTGCGACCCTTTCAGAGTCGGCACATCTGGTGGCCCGAGGCCCGTGGGTTGCCCCCACGGCTATTGAATCTATCCCCTGTCGGGGACAAAAGCTGACTTCTCAGAAACTCCCTGTAGTCGAACACTTCACTCTTCGCCTTCCTTCTTTTTATCCTTATCGCTTCCGCGGAAAGGCTGTTTGATCCCGCGCTCGGCCTGCTCGCGGGTGTCGTAAACATTCGGGCGGGACATCACTGACTTATAGTGGGCGACGGCTTCAGTGCGTTTGCCCGCGAGGTCGTAAACCTGCCCGGCGCGCAGCAGCGACCACGTGACCAGACTCGCCTCGGCCTTCTGAATCCTTGTGACCGCCTGGAAATGTTCCGCCGCGCGTTCGTATTCGTGATCGGCGGCGAGCGCTTCGGCGTACTGGAAATGAATCAGGTCCTCGGCCCGGCCACCCTCAGAATTCTTCAGCAGGTCTTCGTAAATCGCATAAGCTTCCTTTGACCGCCTGAGCTGCGCGAGCGTGGTGGCCGTTTCGAGACGGATCAGGTAATTGCGCGGGAATCTTTCGCTCAGGTTCTCGAGGATCTTGAGCGAGTCTTCGGGCCGCTTCTCCTTCTGATAGATCGCGATCAGCATGACGCGCGCGTCGTCGCTGACGTAGCGGCCTTTGTTCATCGCGTCTTCGAGCTGCGCAATGCCCTTCGACCGGCTGCCGCGGATGCCGCCCAGCGCGGCCAGCGCCCTCATCGGGAACGGCAGGCTGCCGACGATGTAGTTGTAAAGGCCGATGGACAGGTAAGCGTCGTAATAATCCGGCTTGAGCTTCACCACCTGCTGGTGATAATCAACGCCGCGCGAGCCGTTGCGCAGCGCCCCCAGGAATTTGCGCGCCACCGAGGCATCGTAGCCGCCGATCACGCCGTACACAGTCCCGAGGAAATAGAGCGCGTCCGGGTCTTTCTTATTACGATTGTACAAAGCCAGAGCTTTGGTTTTGGCGCGCGTGATGGCGTCGCGGAATGCCTTGTCAACAGCCGGGTCAACCGCATCGCCTTCGGTCTCCTCTTTTGCCTTGTCGGCCCCGGCGTAAAAGCTGTCGTTCTGATAGAGGCCCGTTTGCAGGCGGCGGCTCTTGTTGAGGTGATCGAGCCAGATCAGAGTAGCAATGTACAAATCACCTGCCGGGTGGTCGGGCAGGCGTTTGCGAATCTCCTCGAACTTCTCTCGCGCGGTCGTGTAATCCAGATTATAAACGGCGTCATTCGCTTCCCTGCGCAGGGCCGTGACGTCTTCGGGCAGGGCCGCGCTGGTTGCCGGAGCCGGGCCGGCGGCCACTTTTGCGGGGGCTTGTCCGAACGCACCTGCCGGCACGATGAGCAGGCACACGAGCAGCAGGGCCGGGGCAACAATCGCTTTCATCCGCCGAAGCGTGAACGCGCACACGGCCGCGACGGCCAGCAGGATGACACGCCACCCGCGCCCCGGCAGGGGCACAAACATCAGCATAAAATTCAGCGCAATGAGCGCCCCCTGGATCAGTGAAAAAGTCTGATTTGACATAAGCGGTTCAATTCTTCGCCACGACGCTCAAAGCGCGTGGCACGATTTCAAAACGCATCGGCAGCGACCCGACCAGCTCCCCGTCCAGTTGCACGAAGGTTTCCTGATCGGAACTGACGCTGACTGATTGCGCTTCCAGATAAGTCACGTTTTTACAGTTCCTGTGCCTGCCGGTGACGGCCAGCGCAGCATAACCCAGATAATCGAAGCGGCTGTGCGAGTTGAAAATGCACACATCCAGCTTGTCGTCTTCCAGCCGCGCGCCGGGCGTGAGCGTAAAACCGCCGCCGTAGCTCGGCGAGTTGGCGATGATCGCGTAAGTCGCTTCGTAAATCGTCCCGTCAACTGTCAGCGAAAACGGGGTCAGCGGCCAGCGCGCCAGGTAATCCATCGCCGAGACGAAGTAGGCGCCCTCGCCGATCCGCCGCTTCAGGTTCAGGTTGACGTTCCTCACCATTGCCGCGTCCAGCCCGATGCCGGCCATCAGCAGGAAATATCTCTGCCAGTCCATCTCGCCTTTGATTGCGCGGCCCAGACTAATGGTGCGCGTGCTGCCGGTGGCGATCAGTTGTGACACTTTTTTCGGGTCGCGCCTGAGGCCCAGGTCTTTGGCAAAGACGTTCGCCGTGCCGCACGGGAAGACGGCCAGCGTGGTCTGTGTCCCGGCCAGCACCTGAGCCACTTCGTTGATCGTGCCGTCGCCGCCGCAGGCGATGAGCGCGTCATAGTTTTGGGCCACGGCTTCGTGCGCCAGTCGCGTCGCATCCCCGCCGCAGGTCGTCGCGTGCGGATCAACCATGACCCCGCGCGCCCGCAGTTCGGATTCCAGTTGATGGATCACGCCGAGGTCACCGTGCAGTGATCCGGCGCAGGGGTTGTAAATCAGCGATGCTCGTTTGATCTGCATATTCACCAGTCAGCACACGGGGCAGTTTGGCAAATACAGTGCCAGCATCGGGCGATCCTTGCAAACGTCCGGGCGGGCTGAAAACAAAGCGGTTGAGAGTTTTAGTGTGAGTTAAGGCGGAAGGCGGTCGCAGGTTACGGCTGACAGGTGCAGGATTTGGCTGGCATCAGGGAACGTCAGCGACCGGGCGATGAGGAGAGCGCTTCCAGAAAATTCTGAAGCTCATTGGGAAGCGGGGCCGTGAACTGCAACCTTTCATCGCTGACCGGGTGAATGAAACCGAGCCGCGCGGCGTGCAGGAACGGTCGCCCCAGCTTCTCAATTGCCACGCGCCACTGCGGGTTTTTTACGGTATTGGCGCGGCCACTGTCGTAAGTACTGTCGCCGACAACCGGGTGTCTGATGTGCGCCAGGTGAACGCGAATCTGATGCGTGCGCCCGGTTTTGATAGTTACATCAAGCAAAGTGAACTCCGCGAATCTTTTAATCACGCGGTAGAGCGTCAACGCCTGCCGCCCCTGTCCCGCCGGCCTGACAGACATCTTTACGCGGTTGCGCGGGTCGCGGCCAATCGGCGCATCAATCTTCCCTTCGTCTGGTTGCACGTTGCCGTAAACCAGAGCCAGATAGCTCTTGTTGACGCTGCGCCCTTCAAACTGCGCGGCGAGGTTCAGATGCGCGCGGTCGGTTTTGGCGACGACGATCAGGCCCGAGGTCCCGACATCCAGCCGATGCACTATGCCGGGCCGCAACGCCCCCCCTGTCTGAGGGAGACTCTGCGAAAGCTGATTGAAGTGCCAGACCAGCGCGTTGGCGAGCGTGCCTGAACTGACGCCCGCGCCCGGATGCACGACCATCCCGGCAGGCTTGTTGATGACAATAACTTCGTCGTCTTCGTGAACGATGTCGAGCGGGATCGGCTCGGGCAGCGCTTCGAGCGGCAGAGCTTCGGGCAACTCGACCTGGACCTCATCGTTCGCGCGGACTTTGTAGCTCGGTTTGACGGCGCGGTCGTTGACCGTGACATCGCCGCTTTCGATGGCGCGCTGAATCACCGAACGGCTGATGTCTGTGAGTCGCGATGCGAGGAATGCGTCCAGCCGCGACCCGGCGGCTTCAGGCAGAGCCAGGATGGTCAGCCCTTCAGGCGTCACAGGCATCAGACTTTTTTCCAGAACTGCCATGAGAGTTTTCTGCGGTTCGGGCGCGTTACCTCGGCTCTGGCAAGCCTGATCAATCGCTCGCCATTCTTCAGATCAGTTGGTTCGCAGGGCTTGAAGAGCAGAAACTGCTTTCTCATCTGGTAATGGTCCGCTGCTGGCCACTTCATTGCCAGTTCGGACAGGATTCTTGTTCCTTCAGGCCAGAATTCATTGTCAAAACGACATTCGCTCGACGGAGAGTGGCCGGGGACAACTCCGACATAACACTTCAGCCAGTGAAGCTTTCTGTCCAGGAGTACGGTAGATAATGAACCACACAACGCCCTGACCAGTTCAGACTGGACGGAATCAGGCTCGACCTTTTCATTCAAGGAAACGATCATAGGAGAAAAAAATGCTTTCCAGCCATAAACCTTGTCCTCATCAGCATCGAAGGTCACCAGCTCAGATACCTTGACTTTGCTGTCCGGAGAGTGGCTGCAGAGAAAGTCGTGAATTACGTAGAAGGCTTGTCCCACCCAAGCCGCTGCTGCATCCGCCGCGATCTCTTCCCGGGCACCACCATAGCCAAAACAGTGCTCAATGATTCCGTCAGGAAAATGCACGGCATGCCGGGCTGTTACATTGATGCAACGATCAGGGATATGTTCTCCATTCGAGTGGGCCTCACAGGTGACTTCCAAGTCAAGAGGACGAATGTACAGAATACCGTTGACAGGCTCTGCCTGCCAGTGCGACTCCTCAAGGAGTCGGACGATTTCACGCTTCGTCATTTCGGCGAAGTTCATTCTGGTAAACAGAAACAGCCCGGGACCTGTTCTTACTCGATGTAGAGTTCCTTCGGGTAACGCTCAATCGGCGCGCCGGTCTTGCGCGCCAGCGCAAAGATGTTGTCGCCGCGCAGTTCGGTCGAAATATCCACCTTGCGCAGCAGTTCCAGGATCGCCGGATTCGAGCGCAGCCAGACGTCTTCGGCCTCCAGCTCAACCACCGTGAACCCGGCGGCGGCGAGGGCGACGCCGATTTCATACGGCGCGTATTCGCGGTTGTGCTGATCCACCGTCGTCGTCCGGTTGTATTGCGCCAGCAGGTACGGCGAGCAGCCGACCAGCAGCCCTTCGATGGCTCTGGCGCTGGCGATATTGGGCGTGGTCAGCAGCAGGAAGCCGTCCTTTTCCAGCACGCGGTTGCATTCCCACAGCATGTGCATCGGGTCGCATTGCAGGTGTTCGATCAGCTCGCAGCACAGCACGACGCGGAAGTGGCCGTCGGGGTAGGGGAACGGGTCGCGCTCGACGTTGAAATTGCGCAGCTCGAACGTGTAGCTGTCTTTGCCATTCTTTTGCTTGAGCGTTTCGTGCGTGATCTTCTCTTCGGCCTCCCAGAAATCAGCGCAGGAGACTTCCTTGTAGCCGCAGAATTTTCTGATCGCCGGGGCCAGGTGCGTCAGGCTGCCGAGTTCGAGCAGCCGGTCTTTGGTCTTTCGCGCCGGCGGGATGCGTTGCAGCGTGGCGACGAGGCGTCGCAGGTGTTGTCTGGTGTATTCGACCTCCTTCGGGTCGCTGATGAAACTGAGGATGTAATCAACCGTCTCCTGCTCGTCGGGCGTGAAGTTGCTGATGCCCTCGTGCGCGACCTTCTTCCATTCGAGGATGCGGTCGTAGAGCGCGGCGTCATTCGATTGCAGCTTCGGGCGCGGCGTCACGCCGCTCGTGGCCGCGAGTTTGCGGAAGGAGACGAGCTGAGTCTGCGGCGACTGCTGGTCGAGCGCCGCCGCCGCGCCCGCGCCGTTGTTTGCGGTGGCTTCGCCTGAAAGGGCGGCTGATAACGACCCGACCTCGGCGGCTTCAACGGCCGGCGCGGTCGTCGCCATTGTTGCGGGGGGCGTCGCCGCTTCGTGATGAGCAGTGCGGGCGTCTGAGGACTGAATCGTTTCACGGAGCGAATGCAGGTCGCGGCGCTGTTTATCCAGTCGCTGCTCGAAGACCTGCAGGAGCAGGTCGGTGCGATCCACTATGTCCTGCCGGTTGCTGTGCAGCTTGCCGTCCACAAGCCGCTCGTGCGCCTCCATACGCTCGTCGGTGCGCTGTTCGAGCGCGAAGAAGCGGCTGTCAATGTGTCGTTCCATCCCGGCCAGCCGCTCATCCGTTCGCGCATCCGCCGCCGCCGCCCGGCTGTCGAAGCGATTGTCGAGCAGCTGCGCGCTTTTGACGAACTGCTGATCCAGGCGCTCTTCAATCGCCAGGAAGCGTTCGTCGGTCCGTTTATCCAGCGCGCCCTCGTATGAATTCTGCCGCTCCTCCATCCGCTGTTCGATGGCGGCTGAGCGCTCGTCGAAGCGCGCGTCCACAGCCTTCTCATACTTGTTAAGGCGCTCTTCAGTCGCGGCCGACCACTCGCCCAGTCTGGTCTCCATCGCGGTCAGCCGGTCATTGACCTGCGTGTTGACCGCCGCCTGGTAATCGTCGAGCCGCCGTTCGAGCGCAACGATCTTTTCGTCGAGCCATTCGTCCAGATGGTGTTCGATGGCGGCGAACCGCGTTTCGATTCGCGCGTCAATCGTGGCTTCGTAATTATCGGCGCGCCCGCTGATCGCGGCTTCAAATTTGTCCGTGCGCTCGTTGATTGAAGCTTCGTAACTGTCGGCGCGCTCGGCGTGGCGCTGCTCGTAACTGTCGAGCCGCTCGTCATGGCCCTGCCAGCGCTCGTTGAAATCCTGCGCGAAGAGGGCGCGCAGGTTGCGTGTAATGTTCCTGATTCTGCTCATCGTTTCGCCTGCTCAAAAACCTCGTCGTAAACGGCCTGTGTTTCGTCGGCGGCGCGCTCCCACGAAAAAAGCTTCGCGCGCTCCAGCCCGGCGCGGCTGTAATACCCGCGCATCGTCGGGTCGGCCATCAGCTTCGCCATCGCCTCCGTCATCGCTTCAACATCCTGCGGCGGCAGGCCGAGGCCAGCCTCGCCCACGACTTCGGGCAGACTGGAAGTGTTGCTCGTAACGACCGGCGTGCCGCAGGCCATCGCTTCGAGCGGCGGCAGCCCGAAGCCCTCGTAGAGCGACGGGTAGATGAAAACTTCCGCCGCCGAATAGAGCGCGGGCAGGTCGCTGTCGTCAACGTAGCCCGTGAAGCGCACCATCTCGCCGAGCCTGAGTTCGTCCACCAGCCGGTAAATGTCGTCGCACAGCCACCCGCGCCCGCCGCACAGCACGAGCTGCGGGCGGTGCGGCGTCGTGTGAATCAGCTCGTCGTAAGCGCGGACGAGCGTCGTCAGATTCTTGCGCGGCTCGATGGTCCCGACGTACAGCAGATAGGGCTGGCGAATGCCATGCCTTTCCAGCACCGGGCGACATTCATCGGCGGCGCAATGGCGCAGGTGCTGCCGCGCCGCCTCAGGGATTACGCGAATCCGCTCCTCGCCGACGCCCAGGTGAGAGATGATCTCGCGGCGAGTCGCCTCGCTCGGCGCGATGATTCGCGTCGCGCGCCGGGCCATGATCGGAATCCGCCGTCTGCCGCGGGCCACGTTGTCGGCCTCGTGCGTTTTCGCCTGTGTGTAGAGCGAAAGGTCGTGAATCGTGACCACGGTCGGGCACGGCGCAAACAGCGGGATGCAGTAATTCGTCCCGTGAAAGACGTCCACCGGCGTGATCCGCAGCAGCGTCGGAAGCCCGATCAGCCACCACTTGCTGAACGGCCTGCGCACCGGGATGAAGCGCTTGTTCAGATTCCCCGGCCGGTGGCCGTTGTGATGATCGAAGGCGAAATCGAACGGCGAAAACAGGTCATACTGATGATCGGGATGCGTCCGCGCCAGCCACTCCGCCAGCGCATCGGTGTAATGCCCGACGCCCGTTTTCGCGGCGACGAGCGGAATCCCGTCCAGAGCTATTCGCATGCGGAAGCAATAACACACGCCGACGAAAAAGATCAAATCTCCCCTGGGAGCGACTCTTGTCTTACTCACCTGCCTCGGCTATAAAGAGCTTCGTTTCAAATTACTGTTTGCCTTCCGTCTGAGAGCCGGAGCCGCCGTCTCAGGCGCCGTATCAATCCGATGAGCAAAAAAGTCGTCATTATCGGTGCCGGCCCGGCGGGGCTGACCGCCGGGTATCTGCTGGCAAAGAAGGGCGTCGGCGTGCAGGTCGTCGAAGCCGACGCGCGTTACGTCGGCGGCATCTCGCGGACGGTCGAATATAAAGGCTTTCATTTCGACATCGGCGGCCACCGCTTCTTTTCAAAATCGAAAGCGGTCGAGGATTTGTGGACCGAACTGCTGCCGCGCGACCTGCTCGAACGCCCGCGCTCTTCGCGCATCTATTACCGGGGCAGGTTCTTTTCCTACCCGCTCAAGGCCGCCGACGCGCTCGTCAAACTCGGCCTCATCGAATCATTCCTGTGCGTCGCGTCTTACTTCCACGCGCGGCTCTCGCCGGTCAGGGACCCGCGCAACTTTGAAGACTGGGTCTCGAATCAATTCGGCCGCCGGCTCTTCAGGATCTTTTTCAAGACCTACACGGAAAAGGTCTGGGGGATGGATTGCCGTGAGATTTCCGCCGACTGGGCCGCGCAGCGGATCAAGGGTCTCTCGCTCGGGCGGGCGATCCTTCAGTCGCTCGGCCTGCGCAGCAACAGGGGCAGCGGCGATCAGGTGATCAAGACGCTGATTGATTCGTTCCGCTACCCGCGCAAAGGGCCGGGGATGATGTGGGAGGCAGCCGCGCGGCGGATTCGGGAAATGGGTGGCGAAATCCTCATGGGCCGCAAAGTCGGCGGCCTTGATTACGACGCCGACCGCAGGATTTATCGGGTCACTTATCAGGACGGGCAGGGCACCAGCACCACTATCGAAGCCGATCACGTGATCTCTTCGGCGCCCATGCGCGAACTCGTTCGCGGCCTCACCCCGCCGCTTGGTGACAAAGCGAAGCGCGCCGCCGAAAGGTTACGCTACCGCGATTTCCTGGTCGTGGCGCTCATGCTCAGGGATCGGAATCTGTTTGACGACAACTGGATTTACATTCACGACCCGAATGTGAAGGTCGGGCGCATTCAGAACTTCAAGTCGTGGTCGCCGGAGATGGTTCCCGACCCCGCGCTGTGTTGTTACGGGCTGGAATACTTCTGTTTTGAGGGCGACGGTTTGTGGTCAAGCCCGGACGAGCGGCTGATCGCGCAGGCCGCCGCGGAACTCGAAAAACTCGGCCTCGCCGCGAGGGCTGACGTGCTGGACGGTTGCGTTGTGCGCATGCCGAAAGCCTACCCGGTTTACGACGACGAATACGCCGCGAACGTCTCCGTCATCCGCGGGGAACTCGAACGCGCCCACCCGCGCCTGCATCTGACGGGCCGCAACGGCATGCACAAATACAACAACCAGGATCACGCGATGATGACGGCCATGCTGACGGTCGAAAACATTCTGGCCGACCGTCAGGTCTACGACGTCTGGCGCGTCAACGAAGACGCCGAATACCACGAGGCCGGGCATGCCGGGGCGCAAACTGAGATCGGCGGAGAGCGTCTGGTCCCGGCGCGTCTGAATCAGTCGGCCTGAACCGAATGCTCGCGAGTGCGTGCGCCAGGGTTTCAATCAATTCCGATGAAAGCTGCCCCCGTTGAATCATCCCCCCTCTTAGCTCATCGGGGAAAACTGATTTTTGTCGCCGCCCTGTTCTTCCTGCCGCTGATTTATTTTTATCCGGCCGTGATTGGGAAAGTGGCGCTCGCGCCGGGTGATGTCTGGATTTCAAACCTCGGCGTCCGCGTGCTGCTGGGGCGCATGCTGGCCGCAGGGCAGCTGCCGCTCTGGAACCCGTACATCTTCGGCGGCATGCCGCTGCTCGCGAATGTCTACACCGGGGCGCTCTACCCGCCGAACTGGATCTTTGCCGTCTTCTCGCCCGCCGTCGCGCTCAACGCCCTGATGATCTCGACCTGCCACCTGGCGCTCGTCGGGATGTATCTGTATGCGCGGCGCATCGGGCTGGAGCGATTAAGCGCCCTGGTGGCGGGCATCGTCTTCACCTTCAGCGGATTTTCAATCGCGCATCTGGACCACATTCATCGCCTGACCGCGGTCGTCTGGCTGCCGTGGATTATGCTCGCGATTGAGGAGCTTTATCAGAAGGCTTCGTGGCGATGGATCGTACTCGGCGCGGTGTTCATTGCGCTACAGCTTTTCGCCGGCGACCCGCAGATGACTTTGTACACGGCGATGGTGGGCGGGGCTTACGCGCTCTTCTGCCTGCTCGCGCGCGCGGAGCGGGAAAAACGCCGGCGCTTCATCCTGGCGGGCGCGGTGATGTCGGTCGCGGGATTGCTGCTCTCGCTGGCGCAGCTGCTGCCGGAAGCGGAACTGCTCCGGCAGGGCGAGCGCGCCCGGTTGAGTTACGATTACTTCGCCGGGTATTCACTGCCGCCCCGGCAGGTCGTCTCGCTCGTCTTTCCTTACTTCTTCGGCGGCGCGGCGCTCAAGCCTTACCGGGTTGAATACTGGGGCGAATGGAACGAACTGGTGCCCTGCGGTTACGTGGGACTGCTCGGACTGATGCTCGTCCTTGCCGCCTGGTTCGGGCGGTCGAGGTCCGACGAGCTGCCAGCTTGTCGTGTTTCAATTGATAATGACCCCGGGGAAAAGGGTGGGCCGTCATCCGCGGACAGCAACAAGCTGGCAGCTCGTCGGGGTTCGACGCTGATGATCTGGTTCTGGTCAGGCGTCGCGCTGGTCGCGCTGGCGCTGGCCTTCGGCGATTACCTGCCATTTGGATTGAATCATCTGCTCTACCGCGTGCCGGTCTACAACCTGTTTCGCGGGTCGTACCGGCACTGGTTTGAATTCACCTTTGCCGCCGCACTGCTGGCCGGGTTCGGCCTCGGCCGGCTGGGGGAGTTGCGACCGAATAAAGTTCCCGAAGTGCTGGCCGCCAGCACGGCCACGGTCTTTCTGCTGCTGGTGACAGTCGCGGCCCTGTATCATTTCGGGGGAGACGTTTTTGCCGGGAGCGCACCGCGGCCCGCCCTGGCCGGGTCGCTCGCCAATCCCGAAGCTTTCATCCCGGTCATCACCTTTGTATTCGCCGCGGCCGCCTTCTGGCTCCACGGCCTGCGTCAGAACGCGGGTTCAACCGTCGTGCTGGTCGTGGTGCTGATGCTTGACCTCGGGACGTTCGGCTGGTTCTTTGCGTGGCGGGCGGTGCCTAATCGGGTCAATGAGCGGTTGTCGGACACGGCGGCGGTGAAGTTCATCAAGTCGCGCGAGCCTGACCTCGCGTCGTTTCGGGTCATCAGTCAGAGCGCGCTGCCTTATGATTATGGTTATGATCCGAAACACTCCCCGGACAATCACGACCTGCTCAACGTCTCGAACAGTCTGATCCCGCGCGGGCTGCAGAGCGTCAGCGGCTACGACCTGTTCCACCCGTCGCGCGTCGCGCGCGTGGCCGGCGATCAGGACCCGCACGGCATCGTCCGGGATTTGCAGGCGTTCGGAAATTCCGCCCAGGGGTTGAACCTGCTCAACGTCAAATACCTCCTGCTGGAACGTCGCCGGAAGCTCGATTCGATGAACGCCGTCAGCTTCGACGGCGTCAGCTTCGCCCGCACGCCGTTGCATCTGATCTTCACGCCGGGCGCAACAGTGGAAATGGACCTGGGCGGGGTGACGGCGAATGAATTGGCCGTGATCTCTCTGATGAGCGGTGCCGGGCAGATCCCCGACGGCACGCCGGTACTGCGCGTCAGGCTGCACGCGCGTGACGGGCGCGTGACTGACCTTGAACTGAAAGCGGGCCGCGATACGGCGGAATGGGCTTATGACCGCGCCGACGTGCGCGCCACGATCAAACATCAGAAACCGCGCGCGGTCGAAAGCACTCCGGTCAAAGGCGCCGGTTACGAAGCGCATCGTTACCTCGCCCGCCTGCCATTTGAGCGCGCAGAGATTGAGCGCATCGGGCTGGAGTACCTGCGCCCCGACGCAACGCTACAGATCGTGCGCGCGACGCTCTGGGATTCGGTGACGAAGACCGCCTGCCCGATTGATGATTTGCAACTCCCGCCGGAACGCTGGCGCCGGCTCAATCAATTTGGCGAGATCGAAGTATGGGAAAACCTGAAGCTCAGGCCGCGCGCGTGGTTCGTGCCGCGGGTGCAGGTCACGCCCGGCGATGAAGTCCTGCGCATCATCAAGGAAGGGAAGTTCGGCGACGGAAAACCATTCGACCCGGTTGCCGTGGCTTTCATTGACACTGAAGAAGCTGACCGCTGGCGAAAGGATCAAACGCCAGCGCCGGAAGCAGGCGGAGTCCCCGCGGACGCGCAGGTCGGCGTGACCAGCTATCAGCCGCAACGCATTGAACTGAAGTCCCGCAATTCGCAGCCCGGCTTTCTGGTTCTGAGCGAAGTGTATGACCGCGGCTGGCGGGCGAAGATTGATGGGCACGAGACGCCGGTTTTTCGGACCGATTACACGCTGCGCGGCGTCGCCGTGCCGCCGGGAGAGCATCGGATTGAAGTCACCTATTGCCCGCGGAGTTTTCGGCTCGGGGCGACTGGTTCAGGTATTGGGACGCTGCTGCTGATCGCCGGGTCGTGGATCTGGCGGCGACTGATGACATGAATTCTCCTCTTCGACTGAAACCCCTCTTCACCAGAGAGAAAATCACGGTTGTTCTGACTCTCACGCTGCTGCCGCTCGTTTATTTCCTCCCGGCGGTCAGGGGCAGGGTGTTGCTGGCGATTGCCGATTCGTGGACTTACAGCCTGCCGATGCGGATGCTGCTCGGCCGGATGATCGCGAGCGGGACACTGCCGTTGTGGAATCCGTACACGTACGCCGGGATGCCGCTGCTCGCGGCCGTGCAGCCGGGCGTCCTCTATCCGCCGAACTGGCTCTTTGCCGTGCTGCCGCCGGGCGTGGCGATGAACGCGGTCACGATCCTGACTTATCACGTCGCGCTTGTCGGGACTTACCTCTACGCGCGGGCTTTGACCTTGAATCGCACGGGCGCGCTCGTGGCGGCGATGGCTTTTACTTTCGGCGGATTCATGATCGGCCATCAGGAGATGACCAATTACGTCGCGGCGGCGGCGTGGCTGCCCTGGATTCTGCTGGCGATTGAAAAACTTTACCGCAGCGGGTCGTGGAAGGAATCCTGGCGATGGGCGGCGCTCGGGGCATTGTTCATCGCGTTGCAGTGTTATGCCGGGTTGCCGCAGGCGACGTGGCAGACGATGCTCGTCTGCGGGCCGTACTTCCTCTTCTCGCTCGCCTGCCGCGACGAAGAGCCGCGAAGCTGGCGGTTCGCGCTGAGGTTCACGGCTTCGATTTCAGTGATGGCGCTCAGCGGCGCGCTGCTCTCGGCCGTTCAGCTGCTGCCGACCGTCGAGTTGCAACAGCAGGGTGACCGCGCGGCCATTCCCTACGAAGCCTTCGCGGCCTTCCCGATGGCCCCGAGTTTTCTGCTCACGCTCGTCTTCCCGTATTTTTTCGGCGGCGGGTTGCCGCCGCTCTATCACGTCAAAGGCTGGGGCGAGTGGTGGCTGACCAAATACGGGTTCGGTTACGTCGGCATCCTCGGACTCGTGCTGATTCTGACGGCCTGGCTCGCGCCGGGGCGCAGGCGAATCGTCTGGTTCTGGACGTTTATTGCCGCCGCCGCGCTCGTGCTTTCGCTCGGCGATTACCTGCCGTTCGGGCTGTACCACCTGCTTTACCGGGTTCCGGTCTTCAACCTGTTTCGGGCTTCTTACCGGCACACGTTTGAATTCACTTTTGCCGCGGCGGTGCTGGCCGGGATCGGCGCCCACGGCCTCGCCGGACTGAGATGGGAACAGGCGCGCCGGGTGCTGCGTCGCAGCAGTCTCGTGCTGGCCGTGATCGTTGCCACGACAACAATCCTGTTCCGTTTCTATGCCCATCACCTTGGCGCGCCCACGCTGCCTCCCGCCGCGGACACTGCGCTCGCGCGGCCTGAAGCAGTTGTGCCGCTGCTCGTCTCTGCCCTGAGCATCGTTGTGGTGTGGCTTTACGCGAAACGCCGGACCCGGATCGCCGGCGCACTGCTCATCCTTGGCCTGCTGATTGATCTGGCTTCGTTCGGCTGGTTCGCCTACTGGCGCAGGACCAGTTACGAGACCGTGAGGCATCTGGCCGACGCCGCGGCGGTGAAAGTCATCAAGGCGCGCGAAGCCGATCTGAACAGTTTTCGCGTGATCAGCCAGGCCAGCTGGCCTTTCGGTGAAAACTACCCCGCGGTCAGCTCCGGGAACCTGGCAATGGCGCGCGGGCTCGAGAGCGCGGGCGGTTACGACCCGATGCGGCTGCCGCGGCTGGCGCGTCTGGCCGGCGCGATGAATATGTTTGGCATCGCCAGCGACCACGAGGCCTTCGGCCTGGAGGATCAGGGGCTGAATCTGCTCAACGTCAGATACCTGCTGCGCGAGCGCTCGAGTCTCGCCGATGAGAAGCTCAACCGCACCGCCGCCCCCGAGGCGATCAGTTACGAAGGCATTCTGATGGAGATGATGCTGGGGCCGGGCCGCCGTCTGGAGCTTGAGGCCGACGGGTTCGCCGCGACCGAACTGACCGTGATTTCGGCCATGTTCAATGGCGCTCACGTCCCCGACGGCGCGCCGGTCCTTGGCATCAGGCTGCACACCAAAGATGGCCGCGTCGTCGAACGCGAGCTGCGGGCAGGCCGCGACACGGCGGAATGGGCGTATGAACGCCCCGACCTGCGCGGGCTCGCAAAACACGAGCGCGCCCCCGTCATCCAGACCTGGACGGCGGCGAGCGAGCGCGGGAGTTTTACGGTGCATCGTTACCTCGCGCGCTTCAACTTCGAGCGCGCCGAAATTGATTACGTCGAGCTGGATTACCGGCGCCCCGACGCTGAACTGAATATCCTGCGCGCGAGCCTCCGCGATTCCGCGACCGGCGACGAAGCACCGCTTGACCGCCTGCGCCTGCCGCCCGAACGCTGGCGGCTGGTCGAGCGCTGCGGACAGGCTGACCTCTACGAAAACCTGAAGGCGCTGCCGCGCGCGTGGTTCGCGAGCCGCACGGTGACGCTGCCTGAAGATGAAGTGCTGCGATCAATCAAAGAGGGGAAGCTGAGCGATGGGCAGCCGTTCGATCCCGCCGAAGCCGCGCTGCTTGAGCGGGCGGAACCGCCGCCGGTTCTCCCGGCAATCGGACGGGCCGCCGATGCCGAAGTGAAAATCACCCGCTACGAGCCGCTGCGAATTGAACTGCGAACGCGCAACGCGCAGCCCGGCTTCCTGGTGCTGAGCGAAACCGATTATCGCGGCTGGGAGGCGCGAGTGGACGGGCAGCAGACCCGCGTCCATCGCACCAATTACACGCTGCGCGGGGTCGTCGTGCCGGCGGGCGAACATCGCGTTGAGTTCGCCTATCGCCCGCAGAGCTTCCGCGCGGGGCTCGTCTGTGCGGGCATCGGCCTGCTCGTGCTGGCAACGACGGGAGTGATCACCGCCAGATATTCAGGGGGCGGGCGTGAAGCGAATCTCTGAAAGACAAATCATTACGGTCATCATCCTCCTGCTGCCGCTCGCCTGGTTCTTTCCAGCCGAGACGGGAAAGCTGGCGCTCGTACACGGCGACGGGTGGCCGCAGCACATCGGGATGCGCTTCCAGGTCGGCCAGATGATCGCCCGGGGGATGCTGCCGCTCTGGAATCCTTACGTCTTCGGCGGGATGCCGCTGCTGGCGGCCAGCTATCCGGGCGCGCTCTATCCGCTGAACTGGGTCTTCGCCTTCCTGCCGCCCGGCGCGGCGATGAACGTGGTGGTGATCGCGACCTTCCACCTGGCGCTCGTGGGGGCTTACCGTTTCGCGCGAGCCGTCGGGTGCAATCGCCTGGGTGCGCTCATCACAGGAGTCGTCTTCACCTTCGGCGGCTTCATGGTGATGTCGCAGGGGAACACGGCCAAGGTCACGGCGGCGGCGTGGCTGCCCTGGGTTCTGCTCGCGATTGAAAAGCTATATCAGACGGCTTCGTGGCGCCGGGTCACGCTCGGGGCGCTGTTCATCGCGCTGCAATGCTGGGCGGGATTCCCGCAGATGTCTTTTTACACGGCGCTCGTCGGCGGGGCGTACTTCCTCTTTTCCGTCACAATGCGCGAGCAGCGGCAGCCGCGACTGCGTCTGATTGCTGCAACGGGAGTGATGGCGCTCTGCGGGGCGTTGATCTCCCTGATTCATCTGCTGCCGCTGCGCGAGCTGCAGGGGCAGGGCGCGCGCAACGGGATCACTTATGAAAATTTCTCCTCGCACGACTTCCCCTTGCGGCAGGCGCCGGCGCTGGTGTTTCCGTACCTCTTCGGCGGGGCGGCGCTGCCGCCCTACCACCTGCCTTATCATGGGGAGTGGGGCATCTACGTGACCGCCGGTTATGTCGGGATGCTGGCGATGATGCTGGCGCTCGTGGCGATGGTCGGATGGCGGGGGCGACTCGTGTGGTTCTGGGCGTTCGTGGCAGTCGTCGCGCTGCTGCTCGCGTTCGGGGCTTCGCTGCCGTTCGGCCTGAACAGGCTGCTCTATCGCGTGCCCGTCTACAACCTGTTTCGCACCGCGTCGCGCCACCTGGTTGAATTCGATTTCGCGCTGGCGGTGCTGGCCGGGCTGGGCGTGAGTTTCCTGGAGCGGGCAGAAGGCAGTGAAGCGCGCCGCGCAGTGAAATGGTCTCTGGTGATAATGGCGGTGATCGTTATCGGCACGGCGACCGCTTACGGCTTTTCCAGCCGCGGCCTGCTGCTCAGGGCTGAAGTGCTGGTTCCGGTGTCCTTCTTCATTTTGAGCGCGGCGGTGCTGTGGATCTATGCGCGCCGGAGGGCGCCGCTCTTCGGCTGGCTGCTCGTCGTGGTTCTCGTCTGCGACCTCGCCTCATTCGGGCAGTTTCTGGACTGGCGGACGCTCTACTTCAGCGTGGCCGATCACATCGCCGATCCGGTGACGGTGAAATTCATCAAGGCCCGTGAGCCCGACCTCAATGCGTTCCGCATCCTGAGCCACGCGGCCAATCCATTCGATTACAACTACGAGCTGCTCAATTATCCGAGCCTGTCCATCACGCGCCGGCTGCAAAGCGTCAACGGTTATGACGAACTGCGCCTGCTGCGACCGGCGGGCGTCATGGGCGGGATGAGTATTGACGGCATCGTGCGGGACGAGCGGGCTCTGAGCGCCGCCCACAGGGGATTCGATCTGCTCAACGTCAGATACCTGCTGCACAAGCGGACTGGCGAGGTGCCTGCGCCGGAGCGCTGGCGGAAGCTCGCGAGCTTTTACGAAGTGGACGTTTACGAAAACCTGAAGGTGCTGCCGCGCGCGTGGCTCGTCCCGGCTGTGCTGGCAGTACCGGAAGCCGACATGCCAAGGGTGATCAGCGAAGGAAAATTCAGCGACGGGAAATCCTTTGATCCATCCGCACAGGCATTAGTTGATCCGACATTACTGCGCGGAGGCTCTTTCTTTCTGCCACAACCTGAAATCACCGGTCAGGCATCAGTGATCAGCTATGCCCCACAGCAGATCATCCTGAACACCTCTGCCCCAAAGGATCGCTTCCTGGTGCTGAGTGAGATTGATTACCCCGGCTGGGAAGCGCAGGTTGACGGGCGGCAGACCGAAGTTTACCGCACCGATTACACGCTGCGCGGTGTCGTCGTGCCGGCGGGCGAACACCGCGTTGAGTTCGTCTATCGCCCGCAGAGCTTCCGTCGCGGCCTGATTGCGGCTGGGATTGGCGCGCTGATTTTGATAGCCGGCTCTGCTTCAGTCTGGCTCACCGGGCGGAAAAGAGCGGCGGAAAGCCCTCGATGATGTCGCATGCCCGCCCTCTTGTGGCAATTGTGGGATTGATCAATCCCATAATCGGACACTTTTTCGGTTCAGCCCCGGCTGCGGGCTGTTCAAATTCATTGATCTCAGTATTTAATATCTGATCTGAACTGGCACAGGATTTGGATAGTCTCAGTGCAGGCCGAAAATTTATTTACTGCACTGATAAATACCCTGGAGGAACAGGAATGATTACGTTGCAAAACATCGAGAGATTTTACGAACACGGCGTGACGAAAACCTGGGTGCTGCGGCGCGTCAACGTCAACATCGAAGAGGGCGAGTTCGTTTCGATCATGGGCCCGTCGGGCGCGGGCAAATCAACGCTGCTGCACATCCTTGGCATGCACGACAGCTCGTGGCTGGGCGAGTATTACTTCCTCGATCAGGCCGTCCATAAGCTCAAACCGAAGGACCGCGCGGAGCTGCGGAACCGGCAGATCGGGTTCGTCTTCCAGAGCTATCACCTGCTCGACCACCTGACCGTTTACGAGAACCTCGAAATCCCGCTCTCTTACCGCGACGTCAAGAAGTCCGAGCGCGAGAGCATCGTGGGTGACGTCCTCGACCGTTTTCAGATCGTCGGAAAGAAAGACCTCTACCCGAGCCAGCTCTCGGGCGGCCAGCAGCAGCTCGTGGGCGTGGCCCGCGCGGTGATCGCGAACCCGAAAGTGATCCTGGCCGACGAGCCGACCGGAAACCTGCACTCGGCCCAGGGCAAGGAGATCATGGAGATGTTCAGGAAGCTGAACGAGCGTGGGACGACCATCGTGCAGGTGACACACTCGGAAGCGAATGCGGCTTACAGCAACCGGGTTATCAAGCTGCGGGACGGCTGGGTGGTGAATGACTGAGCTGTAAACAAGGAGAGAAAGAGGTTGTGAGTAAAGCTGAAGTAAACACCCCGCGAATCCTGATCGCTGACGACCAGCGCGACGTACTCGAAGCGCTCAGGCTACTGCTCAAAGGCGAGGGCTGGCAGATCGAATCGGTGACCTCGCCCTCGGCCGTCATGAAGCTGCTCGCCGAGCAGGAATTCGACGTCGCGCTGATTGACCTGAATTACGCGCGCGATACGACTTCGGGCCGCGAGGGGCTGGACCTGATGACGCGCATGTCCGAAATGGACAGCACCCTGCCGATCATCGTCATGACCGCCTGGGGCAGCGTCAACATCGCCGTCGAGGCGATGCGGCGCGGCGCGCGCGATTTCATCCAGAAGCCCTGGGAGAATGCGCGGCTGCTCGCAATCATCCGCACGCAGATCGAACTGAGCCGGGCGCTGCGGCGCGGGCAGCGGCTGGCGGCGGAAAACGAGATGCTGCGCGGCGACCGCGGGCCGACGCTGATTGCCGAATCCCCGGCGATGCAGCCGGTGCTGGAAGTGATCTCCCGCGTCGGGCCTTCCGAAGCGAACGTGCTGATCACCGGCGAGAACGGCACCGGCAAGGGCGTGGTCGCGCGCGCCCTGCACGCGGCTTCCGTCCGCGGCGCGAGGCCGCTCGTGACGGTCAACGTCGGCGGGCTTTCCGAAGGAGTGTTTGAGAGCGAACTCTTCGGCCACGTCAAGGGCGCCTTCACCGACGCCCGCTCCGACCGCGTCGGGCGGTTCGAGCTGGCCGACGGCGGCACGCTCTTTCTGGACGAGATCGCCAACGTGCCGCTCAACCAGCAGCCGAAGCTGCTGCGCGTGCTGGAGACGGGCGAGTTCGAGCGCGTCGGCTCATCAAAGACCCGCCGCGTGGACGTGCGGATCATCTCGGCCACGAATGCCGACCTGCGCGCCGACGTCGAGGCGGGCCATTTCCGCCGCGACCTGTTTTTCCGGCTCAACACCATCGAAATCGCGCTGCCGCCGCTGCGCCAGCGGCGCGAAGACATCACCCCGCTCGCGCACTATTTCCTGCGCCAGCAGACCCAGCGCTACCGCAAGAACCTCGACGGCTTTGAAGGCGCCGCGCTGCAGGCGATGTGGGATTACCCCTGGCCGGGCAACGTGCGCGAGCTGGAACACGCGGTCGAACGCGCCGTGCTGATGTCGAACGGGAAGACCGTCCGGGCGAGCGACCTCGGGTTGCGCGGTGAAGCGGACGGCTCGACCCGGGTCGAAGACCTGAGCCTCGAAGAGGTCGAGTGCATGCTGATCAAGAAAGCCCTCGCCCGTTACGACGGCAACGTCAGCCGCGCCGCCGAGACTCTGGGCCTGAGCCGCAGCGCGCTCTACCGCCGTCTGGAAAAATACAGCCTCTGATTCCAGAGAATAGAATACGGATGAGACGGATCTTGACGGATATCCGCGGATCTGATCCGCCTTAATCTGCTGCATCCGTCTCATCCGTATTCTATTCTCACTGCCGAAGGATTGCAGAATCGCGGTTGTGGATTGAAAGACTGCCCTGGTCTGCCATATCCTCAACAGCGCGATCCCGCTAAATCCATGGCCGAAGCACAGACCAACAACCCGCCTGCCGTCGCGCGCAAACCGCTCTCACCTTCAATCCGCACGCAGAAGCCGAAAAAGCGGGAACTCAAACACGACCTGCGCGTCCTGCTGATGGCGCTGGTGGCGGGATTGCCCGCCGTGGTGACCGCGCTGCTGCTGCTGTGGCTCGGGAATTATCCGGCCCGGGAGCAGTGGACTCTGAGTCTGGTCATCGTCGGCTTCTGGCTGGGCTTCGCCTTCGCCCTGCGCGAAAGGGTCATTCGCCCGTTGCAAACCGTCTCGAACCTGATCGCCGCCCTGCATGAAGAGGATTATTCGATCCGGGCGCGCGGGGCCGGGATGGATGACGCGCTCGGCGAGTTGCTGGTTGAAGTCAACGCGCTCAGTGACACGCTGCGGGCGCAGAAGATGGGCGCGCTCGAAGCGACGGCCCTCCTGCGCGCGGTGATGGCGGAGATCGAAGTCGCAGTCTTCGCCTTCGACGCCGAAAAGCGATTGCGGCTGGTCAACCGCGCCGGCGAGCGACTGCTGGCGCGGCCGGCGGAAAGGCTGCTCGGGCGCCACGCCGATGAACTCGGGCTGACCGAATGTCTGGGCGGCGAGGAGCCGTCAACCAGACAACTGAATTTCCCGGGCGGCAACGGGCGCTGGGGCGTGCGGCACGGCAGCTTTCGCGAGAACGGCGTGCCGCACCAGCTGCTCGTGCTGACCGACCTGAGCCAGGCGCTGCGCGAAGAAGAGCGCAAGGCGTGGCAGCGGCTCGTGCGCGTACTCGGGCACGAGCTGAACAACTCGCTGACGCCGATCAAATCCATCGCCGGGAGCCTGGCCTCGCTGCTCATGCGTTACCCGCGCCCGCCCGACTGGGAGATTGATATGCAGCGCGGGCTGGAAGTCGTTTCATCCCGCTCCGAATCGCTCGGCCGTTTTATGGCCGCGTATGCGCAACTGGCGAAACTGCCGCAGCCGACTTTCAAGATGACCGACGTCGGCGCCCTGCTCAGGCGCATCGTCGGGCTGGAGACGCGGTTGCCTGTCGCTTTATTGCCGGGGCCCGAAATGACGATTCAGGCCGACAGCGATCAGCTCGAACAGCTACTCATCAACCTGCTGCGCAACGCGGTTGATGCCGCGATGGAGACCGGCGGCGGCGTGCGCGTGAGCTGGCTGAGGAAGGCCGGCGCGCTGGAAATCAAGGTGGAAGATGAGGGGCACGGCCTCGCCAGTTCGGCGAATCTCTTCGTCCCGTTCTTCACGACCAAGCCCGGCGGCTCCGGCATCGGACTGGTGCTGAGCCGCCAGATCGCCGAAGCCCACGGCGGCACACTCGTGCTGGAAAACAGGGAGACCGGAACCGGCTGTGAAGCGAGGCTGGTGCTGCCGCTCTGAATGGAATGAGACCCATCCACGAAGTGACACGAAGAAGCGCGAAGGTTTTTTCCACCTTCGCGCTTCTTCGTGTCACTTCGTGGATGGGCTTCTGAAGATCGGAGTCATTCGGTGAAATACATTCTGATCCCTGTCAAAGACCTGGCCCGGGCCAAGCAGCGGCTCGCCGGCCTGATGACTCAGCCCGAACGCACGGAACTGGCGCGGCTGATGATGGAAAATACTTTCGCGCAGGTGGTGCAGGCTCGCGGCTGTGACGGCGTGGCGGTCGTGACCGTTTATGAACCCGCGATGGATCTGGCGCGGCATCACGGCTTTGAGATCATCACCGAGACCGAACAGATTTCCGAAAGCGCGTCGGTTGATTACGGCTCATGCCTGCTGGCGGCGCGCGGCGTTGATTCGGTACTGCGCCTGCCGATTGACCTGCCGCTGATCTCATCCGAAGACATCGAATTGATCCTGTCGCGGATGACGGCGGGGCTCTCCACCGTGATGGTCCCATCGCGCGACGGGACCGGGACCAACGCGATTGCGCGCACGCCGCCCGACCTTTTCCCCTCACACTTCGGCCCGAACAGTCTGGCGAAGCATCAGGCCGAGGCCGCGCAGTGCAACGCGAACTGTGAACTGATTGAAGTGCCGCGCATCGCGCTCGACATTGATGACCCCGAAGACGTTGCTTTTCTGTTCAAGCACGACCGGCACAATCACCTTCACGACTTCCTCACCGGCCTGCGTTTGCCGGAGCGATTGACCCGGGGCGGCGAACTCTGAGCGGCAAAATCCCGCACACCAGAGCGGGCGCATTCAGGGTGAAGCCGGCCGGCGACCTTTGTCCTCTCAGCAGACAGGGAGTAGACTGCCTGCCGGGCAGTTATCACTCTGAACTCATTGTCCGGCCGCCGGTCACCTGACCCCCCCGCCGGAGTACCCACATCGTCCGTTACCCTGCGCAACTTTTTTCAGGATCGTGAGGGAATTCGCCCCCGAATTGCGCTTGAGCGGGCGGGAACGGAGAAAACGCAGAAGAAAATGATCAGCCCCTGATCCGGCCCCGGCGACAAATAAGCCGCGCTTCACGCCTGATCCGAAAAAACCGTATGGTCATCCGTACTACTGGGCGCCACCCATCCTGATCGGCAATTGAAGGTGAATCTGCCCGTCGTCTTTTCACAGCGTTACCCGCCACATCTCAACGATTGCCGGTGACAGCACAGTTATCTGAGCGGAGTGATATTGATCGGCCGATCAGCGCCGGCACGTGTGCGCGAAACCAACAACATTCAATGGAGGAAAAATGAAGAACAATTCCGCCCGTTTTATCAGGGCAATCTGTCTGGTGGTTCTGCTGACGGCAACCGGAGCCATCAGCCTCTCCCTGGTTCGCCCGTCGGAGGCGCAAACGGAAAACAGCTTCGAGAAGAAAGCCGGAGCCGGCCTCATTCAGGTGTACCGCGTGTTCCGGCAGCAGGCCGCCACGCAGTCTGAAGAGCAGTCCCGGGCGCGCAACCAGGAGCGAGCGAATCTGAAGGAACGCGTCAGGGTCGAAGAAAACGGCGGTCGCTTCCGCGTCGGCGTGCTGATCACTTTGCGTGAGGGTGGCGAGGAAGCGCTGGCCGCCGCGCAATCGGAAATCGAAGCGCGCGGGTTCACGCTCCGTTCGCGCATCGGCAACGTCGCCATCGCCACCGTTCCGGTTGACGACCTGCCGAAGCTGGCCGAGGTTGATGCCGTCGCGCAGCTCAGCGCGGCGGGCTTCAGGAAAGCGACTTCGCTGTCGGGCGGGCGGGACAGGCTGAAGCTCAGCCACGCGGGCCTGAAAGCCATCAACGATGCCGCGAACGCTTCGATCCAGGCCCCGACCGCGCGGACGACTTACGGGGTGACGGGTAAAGGCGTGGTCGTCGGCGTGATTGACAGCGGCATTGACTGGAAGCACGGCGACTTCCGCCATGCCGACGGCACGACGCGCGTCAGATTCCTGTGGGACTTGAGCGACACGGCAAACACCGGGCCGGGCGGAGTCGGGCGCACTTACACCGAGGCCGAAATCAACGCGGCGCTCAGCGGCGCCGGCACGGTGAATGAAAAGGACACCAACAATCACGGCACCCACGTCACGGGCATTGCCGGTGGCAACGGCCTCGGCACGGCCAACAACGTCCCCGCCGGGGCTTTCGCCGGCATCGCCCCGGAAGCCGATCTCGTCATCGTCAAGGCAAATCGCCCGGGCAGTTCGGGCTTCGGCGATGACGATCAGATCGCCTCGCTCGCGTGGATTCGCGACCGCGCGGCGGAGCTGAACAGCTCGCCGTTCGTGATCAACATGAGTCTCGGCGGACACCTCAGCCAGCACGACGGCAGCGACGGCGTTGAGAAGGCGATTGATAATCTGCTCGGCGGGGGCAATAACCGCCAGGTCGTGATCGCCGCGGGCAACGAAGGCGCCGCGCCGCTGCATGCCGGCGGCGTGCTGGATCAGGGCGCCGATGCCAATGTCCCGTTCACGCTCTCCAGCGGGAGCAAGGCGATGATCGCGGTCTACAATTCCGCCGATACGGTTGCGGTTCGACTCATCAAGCCGGACGGCACGACCATCGGCCCGGTCGCCGTGGGCAGCACGGTGACGAGCGATCCGGATGTGGACATCGAACACGCCGCGGGCAATGCCGGGAGCAATGCGAACACCGTCACTCTCGTCTTCAAGAAACAACCGGCCGGAACTTTCCAGCTCAGGTTCACCGGCACGAAGATCGTCAACGGCCGCTGGGACGTGTGGGACGCGAACGACGGGGCGACGACGCTTGATGCCTCGATTCGCGACGGGTTGGAACACGTCGGCTCTCCCGCCACTTCACGGCGCGCGATCAGCGCGGCGAATTATGTGGTGAAAACCCAGTTCGCCAACGTCGGCGGCTCAATGACGATCAAAAACGATGAAGGCCAGATCGGTGCGGGCGCGGCCAGCTCCAGCCCCGGCCCGACTCGTGACGCGCGGATCAAGCCGGAAATCGGCGCGCCCGGTTCGTATATGGTCTCCACGCTCTCCGCCGATGCGCTCAACCCTGATCAGAATGACATTTCGGCCGACGGCAAGCACATCGCCTACACCGGCACCTCGATGGCGACGCCGGCGACCACGGGTGTCGTCGCGCTGATGCTGCAAAAGGCGAAGGATCGCAATCGCACCCTGTCGCCGGATCAGATCAAACGCGTCCTGTGGCGCACCTTGACGAGCGACAATTTCACCGGGCCTTCGATCAGCCGCAAATTCGGCTTCGGCAAAATCAACGCGCTCAATGCCGTCAAGGCGGTTGAAGACAACGTGGCCGCCGCGGAATTCGTCAGCGTCTCAGCCGCCGACTTTCGCCCCGAGCTGGCGGCGGCGCCGGACGGGATCCTGGCCGGATTCGGCGTGAACCTGGCCGGAGGCGTCTTCATCGCCTCGACGTTGCCACTGCCGACAGCGCTGGGCGGGGTGAGCGTGCGCGTGACCGATCATCAGGGTGCGCAGCGCCTGGCCTCGTTGTTTTTCGTGGCGGGAACGCAGATCAACTACACGATCCCGTCACAGACCGCAAAAGGCGTGGCCGTCATCGAAGTCATCCGCGACGGCAGCGTCGTCGCGACCGGCGCGGTGAATGTGAACGATGTCTGGCCGGGAATTTTTACGACGAACTCGGGCGGCACCGGTCAGGCGGCCATCAACGTGCTGCGCGTCCATAGCGGCCAGGTGATTTACGACAACCCGGCCAATCCGATTGACCTCTCAGTCCAGGGCGATCAGGTTTTCGTCATACTGTTCGGCACGGGGATTCGCGGGCGCAGCAGCCAGGCCAACGTGAAAGTCACGCTCGGGGGCAGACCGCTCGCGGTTGATTATGCCGGGGCGCAGGGGGGCTTCGCCGGCCTGGATCAGATCAACATCCCGTTGCTGAACAGCCTGAACGGCAGGGGAACACTTGAGCTGCTGATGTACGTTGATAGTTGGCAGGCAAACACCATCCAGCTTAATATCAAGTAACGGTTCGCCACAAACCGGTGTCAGGAGCCCGGGCTTCGGCTTGTCTTTCTTCGCCGCAGACAAGCCGAAGCCCGGGCTCCACGCCTTCGCCGTGAAAGTATCTGAAGCCGCGCGTGCTGCACAGGGCGTTGGCCGGGCATTCACCACTTTTCAGAAAGGGAATACACGAATGACGACCATCACATCCTCTGACGGCGGTCAGTTCGACGCTTACCTCTCACTGCCCGCGGGCGGGCATGGGCCGGGCATCGTACTTTTGCAGGAAATTTTCGGGGTCAACCGGGATATGCGCGCGATTGCCGACTGGTATGCGCGGCATGGCTTCGTCGCCGTCTGCCCCGACCTGTTCTGGCGGCAGGAGCCGGGGGTGCAACTGACCGACCAGACCGACGCCGAATGGCAGCGCGCCTTTGAGCTTTATCGCGGTCTGGATGAGGCAAAGGCGGTTGAAGACGCGGGCGCGGCTCTGGCTTTTCTGCGCAAGCACCCAGCCTGCACGGGCCGGGTCGGCGCGGTCGGATTCTGTCTGGGCGGAAAGCTCGCTTACCTGCTGGCCACGCGCTCTGACCCGGATTGCAGCGTCGGGTATTACGGCGTCGGCATCGAGAATGCGCTCGATGAAATCAACAACCTCCGTGGCCCGCTCATGCTCCACATCGCCCAGCAGGATCAGTATTGCCCGCCGGAAGCGCAGGCCCGGATTCACGCGGCGCTCGACGCGCACCCGCTCGCCACGCTGCACGATTACCCGGGGCAGGATCACGCCTTCGCGCGCGTGGGCGGGGCGCATTACAACGCGCAGGACGCGGAGCTGGCGAACCTGCGGACGCTCGAATATTTTGTGCGGCACCTCGGCGGCGCCGGCGCCGCGCAATCAAATCTCTCCGCACTCTGGGATGAACACGTCAGGTACGAGTTCGCCACGCGCGATACCGAAGCGACTCTGCGGACGATGGTCGAGGACGCCTACGTCAACCACGTGCCCGTGCTGACTGGCGGAGTCGGGCGCGAACAGCTGCGCGAGTTCTATTCTCAACGTTTCATCCCGCAGATGCCCCCCGATACGGCGATGACGCCGGTCTCGCGCACCGTCGGCGCGGATCGCGTGGTTGACGAGATGGTCTTTGAGTTCACCCACACGATCAGGATGGACTGGATGCTGCCCGGGATTGCGCCGACGGGCCGGCACGTCAAAGTGCCGCTCGTCGTGATCGTGCATTTTCGCGACAGCAGGCTCGCGCATGAACACATCTACTGGGATCAGGCCTCGGTACTCGCGCAACTCGGCCTGATTGATGCCGAGCAGTTGCCCGTCGCCGGAGTCGCGAGCGCGGAGAAAGTTCTGAATCCGGGTCTGCCGGCCAATCACCTGATTGAGCGTTCTGATAATCAACTATGAAGACGAACAAACTAATCCCGGTCAGTCTTTCTCTGGTCGCAGTTCTGCTGTTGCTCCTGCCGCAACCTTCTGTCCTGTCCCAATCGCCCGGCGGCAACGCGCAGAAGTTGCGAGTCCTGTTCATCGGCAACAGCTACACCTACGTCAATAACCTGCCGCAGATGGTTTCCGGGCTCGCCCGGTCGGCGAAAGAGGCGCGGCAGATGGAAACTGAAATGATCGTCGTTGGCGGCGCGACGCTCAAACGGCACTGGGAAGAAGGCCGGGCGCTCGAAGCGCTCGGGCGGGGCAAATGGGATTTCGTCGTGCTTCAGGAACAGAGTACGCTCGGCCCGACGCAGCCGGTCAACGGCGTCGTGCCGATCAGCGACCCGAAAACATTTCACGAATACGCGCGCCGGTTCGATGCCGAAATCAAAAAGGCGGGCGCACAGACCGTCTTCTATCTGACCTGGGCGAGGCAGAATCAGCCGCAGGATCAGGTGACGCTGACCAGTGCTTACCTGGGCATCGCGAATGAACTCAAAGCCACCGTCGTGCCCGTCGGCATCGCGTGGGAGAATGCGCTGAAAAAGAATCCGAAGCTGCAACTGCACCTGCCTGACAAGAGCCACCCCACGCCGGCGGGTTCGTATCTCGCGGCCTGTGTTTTTTACGCGGTGCTTTACGGCAAAAGCCCGGAGGGGCTGCCCGGCAGGCTCGTGGGCGATAAGTTTGGCCTTTTCGGGCCTGAGGTCAGCAATCAGGGCGCGGTTCAGGGTGAACTGGTGAATCTCAGCCAGGCGGACGCCGCCTCGTTACAGCAGATTGCCTGGCAGACAGTGAAGAAATAGACCGCGGATCAGGCGGATGGCGGCGGATTGACGCGGATCTGATCCGTTTTGATCCGCCGCTATCCGTGTCATCCGTATTCTATTTCTTCTTCCATAGCAGATATCCGACCGACAATAAGATCAGCCACGGAATCCCGACCTTGAGCGTCACTTCCATCCCTTCAACCCCCCACGTCGTCGCCAGAATCGCCGCGAGCAGGATGGCGCCGAGTACGGAACTGTAAGGGTAGAGCGGCATCCGCACCGGCAGCTTTTCTCCCCCCGATCTTTCCCACCGCGGGCGGAAGCGCAGGTGCGTGATGAAAATCATCAGCCACACGAACAGCCCGCCGAACAGCGCGACGCCGAACAGATAAACGTAAGCCGATTCCCGGTATCTCGCCGCCAGATAAACTGCGAGCGCGAGTCCGCCGGTCGAAGCGAGCAGCGCATTGACGGGTACGCTGCGCCCGTTGACCCTGCCGAACGGGGCGGGCGCATAGCCGCCGCGCGCCAGCGAGAATAGCATCCGCGTGACCAGATAGAGGTTGCAGTTGATCGAGGAGAGCGCCGCCGTCAGCACGACGAAATTCATCAGGTGCGTCGCCGCCGGGATGCCGAAGAGCTGGAAGACCGTCACGAAGGGGCTCGCCTGTACGCCGCCGCCCGGCAGCAACCGGTCCCACGGGGCGACGCCGATCAGGATCACTATCGCGCCGAGGTAAAAGGTGATCAGGCGCAGGAGCATCGAGCGCATCGCGCGCGGCACGGCCTCCTGCGGGTTCGCCGCCTCGCCCGCGGTCACCGCCACGACCTCGGTGCCGATGTAGCTGAAGATCACAAACACTATCGCCTTCCAAACTCCCGCAAGCCCGTGCGGCAGGAATCCGCCGTGCGCCGTGTAGTTCTGCAACCCGATGCGCTCGCCCGTCCCCAGACCCGTAATCGCGGCGACGCCGAAGACGATGAACAGCACAATCGTCACCACCTTGATCATCGCGAACCAGTATTCAAATTCGCCGAAGCTGCCGACGTTGCGCGCGTTGACGTAAACCATCGCGGCGGAAAAGCTGACAATCCAGACCCACGAGGGCACGCGCGGGAACCAGAGCTTGCAGTAAATCGCGACGGCGGTGATTTCGCCCCCGATGGCAATGACCTGCGCGGCCCAGTAAGTCCACCGCGAGACGAACCCGGCCCACGGCGAGAGGTATATTTCGGCATACACGCCGAACGACCCGGCGGTCGGGTGCGCGACGGCCATCTCAGAGAGCGCGCCCATCAGCAGCAGCGCGACGAGCGCCCCGATCAGGTAAGTGATGATAACCCCCGGCCCCGCGACCCGGACCGACAGCGCGCTGCCGAGGAACAGGCCCGTCCCAATCGCGCCGCCAATCGCGATCATCGCCAGTTGCCGCGCGCTCAACCGGCGCGCGAGTACCTGTTCGTTGGCGATGACTCGTGCCGCGGGTGCTTCCGGTGCGCTGATTGATTCTTGTTCGGTCGTCATCGGGGGAGAGTGATGAAGGTTTAGTCCCGCACCATTCCTGTGATGTTCTCCGCGACGGCCTCCATCACCCGCTCGACATCTTCCGCCGTGTTGTAGCAGTGCCACGACAGGCGCAACCCGTCGCGGCGGCTCGATGCGATGATGTCTCGTTCGGCCAGCCGGCGCACCATCGCGTCGGCGTCTTTGCACCTCAACACGACGAGCGGGCCGACGCTCTCGGTCGGAGTCTTGATTGACAAGCCCAGTTCGCGCGCGCGTTTGAGGCAGCCTTGGGCCAGTCCCGCGACGTGCGCGGCGATCTTCTCAGGGCCGGTCTCAGAGAGCAGCCTGATCCCGGCGAGCGCCGCGTAAACATTCGGAATCGGCGGCGTCCCGCTCTGGAATCGCCGCGCGGTCGGAGATGGCTCGTTGACCTGCGGGTTGAAAGTGAAAGGATCGGTCTGGGCAAACCAGCCGCCGGTCGTGGGCGTGAGTTGTGAAATGACCTCTTCGCGCACATAGAGGAATGCCAGCCCTGACGGCCCGAGCAGGTACTTGAGCGTGCCGGTGACGTAAAAATCCACGCCGAGCGCCTTCACGTCAATCGGCCGCGTCCCCGCGTCCTGATAATCATCGAGCAGCACGTAAGCCCCCCGGGCGTGCGCGATCTGAGTAATCTGCTGAACGTCCGAGCGGAAGCCGTTGGTGAAGCAGATGCGCGTCACCGGGACTATCGCCGTCCCGCCGTCAACAGCGCTTTCGTAGGCCGCCGTCGGCAGCCGCTCGCCTTCGGCCTTGAGGAACTCGACTGCGGCGCCGCGCGATTGCTGCGCCAGCCAGACGTGGCCCATCGTCGGGAACTCGAATTCGCCCAGCACGACTTTGCGGCGCCGGTCGAACCGGAGCGCGCTCGCGATTGAGTTGATGGCGGCCGAGGCGCAGGAAGTGATCGCCACTTCGTCGGGACTGGCGCCAATGAAAGCGGCAAAGGCGGCGCGCGCCTCTTCATATTTCGCCACCCACCGATCCCAGGGCGTGCCGTACTCGTGCCAGCTTGTGATGTATTCCCGCAGCGCGGCTTCGACCCCGGTTGACAGCGCGCCCTGCGAGCAGCTGCTCGCGTAGGTTTTATGGCGGAGGATCGGGAAACGGGAGCGGATGTTCTGAATCTCAGCGGGTGTCAGCATGGGCGGCGCCTTCCTGATTTGATTGTCGTGGCAGGATTGTAAGGTTATCGAAATTTATTGCAATGCCGCGCGCCTGCTTTCCGGGCGCGGCCTGCCCGGGGATTGTGACAGGCCGGGCGGACGACGGTTGACAGATGGTTCGGCCAGAGTCTTCAATAGGGCCGGCGTATCGCAGAAAGTTCAGAGATAAGCAGAAAGTCTCGTCAAATGATTTGAGCCGGGGCAGGAGAAGAGGTATGGAAACCGGGCTCATCGGAGGCAGTGATTGGAGGTTCGCTTGAGTGGTAAGCAGCCGATCGTCGGTCCCTGGCTGGGGCAGCCGGACCCGTCCGGCGAGTTTGCCGGCATCTATTATCAGTTCAGTGAGTGGCGCGACTTTTCTGATGTCATTCAACTGCCCGAGACCAACGAGTTGTTATTCGTTGACGATTCCCAGCCGTGGTTATTTCTCAAACTAATCAGCGGGGTCGGCCAGCCCGACCACCATTCCGAAGCGCTGACCAATAACGACATCCGCCTTGATGACGCGGAGGCATTGACCACCGACGGCGCGGGCCGGGTGTATGCCTGCACCGCGCATGCGATCAGGAAAAGAAGCCTGAGGCTCAAAAAACTGCAGGCGTTCTTCCGCTTCCGCATCGAGGAGCGGGACTGGCTCGTCCCGGACGGCGTGATCACCAACCTGCGCGAGGCACTGGCGGCGCACTACGATTTCATCCGCGAGGTGATCAACCACCCGAAGAAAAAAGGCGGGCTCAACATCGAGGGGCTGGCGTGGGATGAGGCGAACGCGCGGCTGCTCGTGGGCCTGCGCGCGCCGCTGCTCGGGGTGAGCGCCTGCCTGCTCCCGGTCAAAACCGATCCGCAGTTGCCGTTCACGACCGACCACCTCGGATTCCAGGCGCCGATCAGCCTTGGGATTCCGGGCAAGGGAATCCGTTCGATTCAATTTGACCGTAAGCTACAGTTGTTTCTCATCCTCGTCGGGAATGTCAGGAAAGGCAGTGGCCGCGACTTCAGCCTCTGGGTCTGGGACGGCCACGCGGGCAATCCGGCGCGGCAGGTCACATCCGTGCGCTTCCGCGACTACTTCAACCCGGAAGGCGTGACCGGCGTCAGACTCCTGAACGGGGAGGAATTTGTCTTCATTGTCAGCGACAACGGCGGTGGTTATCTGAAACTGCGCTACGAGGAATTGAAGCTCGACAGCTGACCTGCCGACAATCAGCCGGCAACCAGTCCAAACATAAAGAGTGGCCTTACCAGTTACACGGGTCACAAGGCAGGAAAGGAGAATAAGTAGAATAATGATCAAATCGTTACTGAGAGTGGCAATCACGGTCGCGGCGGGATTGATCCTGATCGGCATGCTGGCCTCTGGTCACCCCTGTCAGGCGCAGGTGAGTGAGTCCTCGGCGCCGAACCAGACGGTCGCGGCGCTCAAAGCCGGGGCGCTCGCGAGCTTTTCTCTGCGCCAGGTCGTGCCTTCCGCCGGGGACGCGGAGAGTGCGGATGAAACCGACGCGGTCGCGTCACCCGCGCAGGGTGGCCGGGCCGGCTCCGTCGCCGCGCGCGTCAAGTCGCGTTCGCGCAACTACCCGCGGCGCGACAACCGCATCGCCATCAATCTGGGTAACAAACACCTCAACGCCATCTTCGGCGGCTTCGAGCAGGGCGCCGGGATCGGCGGCGGGATCGAACTGACGACTGCGGATTCGATCCACGGCATAGAGTTCCGGGTGACCCTCCTTGGCTCGACGCGCCTCTACCGGGCAGTCGAGGGCGAGGTCTTCTTCCCGAGGGTCGTGGATGAGCGGACGCATGCCTCATTCCAGTATGCCTACAGCCGGCGGACCCGGGATCGCTTCTTCGGCATCGGCCCGCGCACGCCCCAAAGCAATAAGACGAATTTTGACCTGGAGGAACGCAGCGTCACCGCCGCACTCTTCCGCGACTTCACCGAACACTTTCAGGCCGGCGTCTATTTCGGCTACACCGACGCGGACGCCTACCGCGGCCAGCGGGATAATGAGCAGTTCGTTGACGTCCTCTTCTCCGGCAATCCGGCAGTCGTCCCGATCACCCGCTGGGTGCCCGGGCTGCACTCCGGCTCGAAGGTCACCTCCTACGGCCTCTTCGGCGAGTACGACCGGCGCAACAACGGGCGGGGGCTGACCCGCGGATTCTATTTCTACGGCCGGGTCGCCTCGGCGGACGGGCGTGACAAGAGTGCCTTCTCTGACTACGGCTGGCTCGAAGGGGAACTGGACGCGCGCGGGTATGTGCCAGTATTCAGCGACAAGACTTCGCTCGCGCTCCGCGTCGCGACCGAACTCAAGGCCCCGAAGGGCAACAGTCAGATCCCGTTTTATGACCTCGCGCGGCTGGGTGGCCGCAGCTACATGCGCGGGTTCGACACCTTCAGATTTTACGGCCAGAATTCGCTGCTCGGCTCGGTCGAACTGCGGCAGACGGTCTATGCCAGAAAGGAGGATCAGGGGGCGGACGTGATCCTCTTCGGCGACGCCGGGCAGGTCTGGGGCGACAGCCGCTCGCGGACCAACCCGGGTGTCATCCAGAACGACCGCTTCATCTCTGCCAACTGGCGGGCCTCGATGGGCGTGGGCTTTGCATACCGCGTCTCGAAGGCGTTCGCCGTCCGCGCTGATTACGGGCACAGCAATGAAGCCAACAAGATCTACTTCGCCGTCAGTCGCGGATTCTGAGTCGTCCGGGCGCGAGCGGGGCAGTGCGTCAGCGGTTAGTTGTCATGGCCGGCGGATCACAACAAGGGTTTGCGCCCGGGAACTCAGGCGAGCTACTATTGCGGGCCGGGAACTTCTTTTTAGTGGTGACAGCATTCCGGATAGTGTGGGCGTCCGGGTAACTGCAACTGCAGAATAATGGCCATGACTGGTTCCAACGATGTGCCGTCAAGGGGAGTGAAGACACAACCCGAGCCGGGCAGACAGCAAGCCACCCTGCGCATTCAGCTCCAGGACGGCGATGTCATTGAACACGAGCTGACGCAGGAAGAGACGACCGTGGGCAAGGGGCTGGCCAACGACCTGGCGCTCGGCGACCCCACGGTCTCCAACACCCACGCGGTGATCCGCCTCGAAGACGGCGCGTACACCATCAGGGATCTGAACAGCCGCAACGGGACTTCAGTCAACGGCGAGCGCGTGACTGAGACGCGCCGGCTGCGGGACGGCGATGTCCTCAAACTGGGGCGCTCCGTCCTCACCTTTCACCTGACCCGCCACCGGGAAACCGCCCTGGTCAATTCAAGCCCGACCGTCGAGCTTTCTCACCACGAGACGCCGCTCGCGCTCACCGAAGATTCGCTGGCCCAGATCGTGACGGCGGCCGGGCTGGTAGCCCGGCCGGACCTTGAGCGCCTGCGGGGGCCGGAGGCCGGTGGCCGTCGTCTCTACCGCGCGCTGATTGATGAGCATCTGGCCGGCGAGGAACAATTGCGCGACCTGATGAGTACTGCCTTCCGCATCCCGACAATCAGCCTCGTGGCGACGCCGCCGGATGAGGCGGCCGTCGTGGCCTTCCCCCCGCAACTGGCGCTCAGAGGGGCCGTCTTCCCGGTCAGCGTTGGTGCCGACCGCTGGACGGTCGCCGTGGCCGATCCGACCGACACGGCCTTCATTGAAGATCTCAGGCGCGAACTCGGCCGGGAGGTCGAATTGAGGCTGGCGACCCGGGGCGAGATCACGGGTCTGCTCGATCAGCATTACGGGCCGCGACTCATCGGCGTGCTGCCTTCGGGCGAAAAGTTTGAGTATCACCTGCGCGAGCTGGAGGTGGCCATCGGCAAGGCGCCGCACAACCTCATCGTCCTGACCGAGCCGACCGTGAGCAACACGCACGCGGTCGTCCTGACGCGCCAGGGGAGTTGCAGCATCATTGATCTGGGCAGCCGCAACGGCACCTTTGTCAACGGCGAGCGCGTCGGCAATGAGGCGCGGCCGCTCCGGCACGGCGACCTGATCAAACTGGGGCAGGCGCTGCTCACCTTCCGCAACCCGGCGGAGACGGGCGAGAGCCGGACGGGTCAGCTGACGGCCGCCGTACTCGATGATGTGAGAAGGCGGGCGGGCGAGCCCGCCGCCCCGAAACCTGCCGCGAACATTCCCGCTCAGAGACCGCCACTCGAAGTCGCGCCACTCGCGGCAGCTTCAGTCGCCGCCGGCGCCGCAGAGACTGAGGAGGAGAAGGGCGAGAAGAAGAAAAAGAAGAAGAAAAAGGAAAAGGACGACCGGCTCAAAGCGGCGATCCTTAATTCCATGAGCCGGATTGTGGCCACGATCTTGAGCGCCGTCCTGAGCGTCGTGATTGCTGTTTATGTGTTGCGCTCCGGCTCAGGCCCCGGCACCTCCGGTGGCAAGAGCAAGGTGAAATTCAAGCCTGCCAAATCCAATTCCCCCACCCCATTCCAGGGCGGCTCGTTCGAGGCCTCCGGTGTGGTCCAGGTCGGCGGCACGAACGCCGTCCTCTTCGTTGACAACAAGAGGCCGGGCGAAGTGTTCTGGATGCAGCTTGACGAGACAGGCAAACAGGTGGGAGACGTCAAGCCGATCCCCCTCGGCACGGAGGTCAAAGATCCTGAGGGCATCACCTACGGCGGCTCCTTCTACTACGTCGTCGGTTCGCAATCGGACTCGGGCGCCGGGGAGAAAAATGCGCTCGTGCGCTTCGCCATTGACTCCGCGGGGCAGCGCCTCGCGGGTCAGGCCGAAGTGATCCCGAACCTGAGCGGCTTCCTGCTCGATAAGATCCCCGAGCTGAAAGGGGACGCGCAGGGCGGCCTCAACATCGAAGGCATCGCCTGGGATCCGAACCACGAGCGGCTGCTGCTCGGCCTGCGCTCGCCGCTGATTGACGATCAGGCGCTGCTCGTGCCGCTCAAACTGGCCGACCCGCGCGGGCCGTTTGCCGCCGGCAACCTGCGCCTTGATGAGCCGCGCGTGATCCGGTTGTCGCTCGGCGGTCAGGGGGTTCGTGACATCCACTACGACAGCCGGCTCAAATCGTTCCTGATCATTTCGGGCGCGCCGGAACACAAGGGGAAGACGGATTTCAGCCTCTGGGAGTGGAGTGGCAATGCCGACCAGCAGGGCGATAACGCGCCCCGCGAGGTTGAGACCCTCGACCGCGGGATGAAGCCCGAAGGCGTGGCCCACGTGAAGATCAACGGCACCGATTTCATCTTCATCGTCGGTGACGCCAGCAGCCATCTGAAACTGGATTACTCGGACAAGGAGTAATCACCGCCGGACCCCGGGGAGCCCCCGTCGGGCGCTTGCGGGTAATCAGTCAATCGAGAACTGCCGTAATCCCGGCCGGTACGTCCACTACCGGCGATTTGATTACTCAGGGAGAATTACCATGACTCTGAAATTCAGACACATCGTCGTCGCATTCCTCGCCTGCCTGCTCAGTTTTTCCTTCTACGCCCAGGCTCAGAAGAAAAAAGAGAAAGGCAAAGATGCCGCCGCGCCTTCGGAGAAAAAAGCCAAAGCCATCGAGTCCGCCGCCGCGCTCCCGGCGGTGCTGTGGCGCGAGCCGACTGACATCGCCACGCGTGACCTCTATTACGGTCAGGGGGGGAAGGAACAGGCGCCGCAGGGTAAGTTCACCTTTGTCGAAGAGGATCCGGGCGGCTCGAACCCCAAATTCGAGGTCAAGGATGAGAGCGGGCAGCGGTGGAAAGTCAAACTCGGCGAGGAGTCCCAGCCCGAAACGGTCGCCAGCCGCCTCATCTGGGCGGTCGGCTATTTCACCGACGAGGATTATTACCTGCCCGAAATGCGCGTCGAGGGCATGCCAAAGCTCAAGCGCGGTCAGAGTAAGGTCTCCTCGGACGGCACGGTTCGCGGCGCGCGCCTGGAGCGCCACGTGAAGGGGCAGAAGACCCTCGGCAACTGGAGCTGGTTCGACAACCCCTTCAACGGGACCAAAGAACTGAGCGGCCTGAAGGTCATGATGGGGCTGATCAATAACTGGGACCTGAAGGAAGTCAACAACAAGATTTATCTTGAAAAGGATACCGAGCGCCGCTACGTGGTCAGCGACCTCGGCGCCGCCTTCGGCAAAACCGGCAACACAAGCAGCCGGTCGAAGGGGGATCTGGAGGATTACGTCAAATCGAAATTCATCGCGCGCGTGAACGCGCAGTCGGTGGATTTCGACTTTCACAGCCGCCCGTCTTTCCTCTTCAGGGTGAAGGGGGATTACTACAAGGAGCGGGCCGACATGGAGAAGATCATGATGAACATCCCGCGCGCGGACGCCAAATGGATCGGCAGCGTACTCGGGCAACTTTCAGAAAAGCAGATCAGCGACGCCTTCCGCTCCGCCGGATACGGGCCCGCCGAGGTCAGCGGCTACACCCGGAAGGTGATGGAGAGGATCGCCGAGTTGAATAAGCTCTGACCGACAGGGTTTCAGCACAGTTATTGCAACGTGAAGTTGAAAGTCAGGATGCCCTGGACTTTGACGGGAACGCCTGACAACTCTGTGGGTTTGAAGACCCACTGCCTGGCCGCCTGTACCGCTGCATCGCGAAGCAGCGGATGACCGCTGATGGCGCTCGCCGAGATGACCTGACCGTCTTCAGAAATAGTGACTGCCACCTGGACTGCACCGGACGCCTTCGCCGCTTTGGCAATTGCCGGATATGGTGGTTGCACCCTCCTGATGGCATTACCCTGCAGGACTCCCCCGCCTATTCGTACAGCCTGAGGCGTGCTGCCCTGCGTTCCCCTTCCTGATGAACCGGGAGAAGGCGATGGCCGGGGGCGAGTCTCCTGGGCAGCGGGCGTGGGAGATTGCACCGGTCTGGCCGTCACAGCAGCAATCGGTGAAGTCGTCGGCTTTGCGGTCGGGGTGGCCGGTTGATTCGATTGCCGTGATGGTGCAGGGGCAGGCGGAGACTCGGCCTTGCCGGGAAGCGGACCAGCCTCTCCCCCGGCCGGAGCCTTTTCGGCAGTTGCGCGCTGAGCGGCCTGTTCAGCGGACTCCTGATCGCTGAATGCGTATTGATACAGCCCGTACCCGCCGCCCAGTCCCAGTAACACTACGCCGCCAATAATCACGCTGAGCGGGGACTGCCAGCGTCGAGCCGGCGGCTCGGTGATAGAGGTGAACAGCGGCCTTTCCGGCAGGCGGCCCATCGGCTCTGCGCCTTCGGAAGCAGCAGCCTGCGTGGGCTGGGTGGGTCTGGTTTCAGGCGGCGCGGGAGCCGGAGGGGTTTTCGGCGGATCTCTTTGAACGAACGCCTTCGGTTTCGGTGGGGCGTCCATTTCGCGCGCTTCAACTCCCGGCGCAGGCGCTTGTGCCGTCGCACTGACCGCCCGGTCAAACAGCTCAGGGATTTCACTGACGCGCTGGGGCCGCTCGGCGGGATCTTTCGCCATCATCCGGCTGACAAGCTGATCGAGCGCGGGAGGGGCGTCCGGGCGGATGGTGCGCAAGGCAGGAGGGGGGGCGGAAACGTGCATCTGGATCAACTCGTGAATCGAGGTGGCGTTGAAGGGCAGCGCGCCGGTCAGCATCTGATAGATCATGACGCCGAGCGAGTAAATGTCCGACCGTGCATCTATGCGTGACCCGACCTGAAACTGCTCCGGGCTGGCGTAATGAGGAGTCCCCATCATCGCCGAAACCGGCGAGCCGGCGGTATCAGTGATCACCTTGCCGATCCCGAAGTCGAGTACCTTGACCTGTTCGCGCCCGCCTGATCGCCTGATCAGCATGACGTTTGAAGGCTTGAGGTCGCGATGAACGACGTGAGCCGTGTGGGCTTCCTCCAGCGCGGCGGCGACCTGCCGCAGGATCATTGACGCGCGCTCAAAACTGAGCGGGTCGCGTGTCGAAATTTCATCTTCCAGCGTCTTCCCCTCCAGCCACTCCATCACCATGTAGGCGATGCCGTCGCTGGTTTGCCCGGCGTCCTTGACGTCCACAATATTCTCGTGGCTCAGGCGTCCCGCCATTTTCGCCTCCCGCTCAAACAGCGTCAGCACCTTTTCGTTCCCGACGGCCAGATGTGGCAGCACGATCTTGACTGCGACGCGGCGATCAATTCCGGTGTGCAGTGCGCCGTAGACCGCTCCCATGCCGCCAATCCCGATGAGTGAATCGAGGCGGTACTTATCCGCGAGGGTGCGTCCGATGAGGTGAAACGGGTCCTGCAGTGACAGCTGCTCGCCATCATCGAGGCAGAATCGCTGGGCGTTAGGGTAGGATTTCTTACACTTCGGGCAAAATTTCATGGGGCCTCCTCAATAATGTCACCTGCTACTCGGAATCCGAATAACTCACCGCCGGACTGCCCGAGGGGTAAAACACACCCAGCAGCCTCACCTCATCCGGCCCCGGATTTTCAAGGCAGTGCCGCTGCCCGGGCGGCAGGTAGATGCTCGTGCCGGCCGTGAACTCGCAGCTCTCGTCGTCAGCCCACACGATGCCGCGCCCCTGCAGAATGAAAATCGCTTCTTCGTAAGTGTGGTAATGGTGCGGCGCGCGGCTGGGCGGGATGACGCCAAGGAACTGTGTGACTCGCCGGCAGCCGAGGTCTTTGTGCGCCAGCAGTCGGAATGAACGCTCGCCGGTCGGGATCGCTTCGCGTTCGGATTCCTGCACCGTCAGCTTCGGGATTTCATTCGTCGGCTGCACAATCCTTTCAATCGGGCCCGGATGGATTTCGACGCTCGTCTCTTCGGGGCAGCAGACGCTGACTGTTTCGAGTAACTCGTCACCTGGGTTTTCGATCTGATACTGATGGCCCGGCGGGATGAAGACGGCGGTGCCTGACCTGACCTCGTAAGCTCGGCCGTTGATGTAACAGGTGCCGGAGCCGGAAAAAACGTAGAGTACTTCTTCGGCTGCCCCGTTGCGTCGCGCGGGTGAGAGGCCGCGCCCGTACCGGCTGACGGTCTGGGCGATGTCGCGCGCGCCCTGCCGGCGGCTGACGGGCATTCGGTAACGCCGCGTGCCTTCGGTCATCTCTTCGCCGTTACCCGGTGGAATCACCCGACAACCCTGCGCCAGAATCATCATGCTTCCTCCTGAAAGGTGAGCCGCTGACGGCCGACGCTATCTTACCTGGAGAGGTCGTGGATTGGCGAGCGAAATGTTATGATTCACGCCTTCACACGTCTTCCAGTGAAACTTCGTCGTCGTGAGTTTGTGGCCGCACTGACGGCCAGGGGCGCACCCGACGCCGGTTCGAGGGCACGCCGCGCATTCACCGGGACCGCCTTTGATGACAGGGAAAACTTTCGACATCGTTGTGATCGGCGCAGGGGCCTTCGGCTCGTGGACGGCGTGGCACCTCGGGCGGGCCGGGCTGAAGGTGGCGCTCGTTGACGCTTACGGCCCGGGGCACACACGCGGCAGCTCGGGCGGCGAATCCCGGATCATCAGGATGGGCTATGGCGCGGATGAAATTTACACGCGCTGGTCAATGCGCTCGCTCGGGCTGTGGCAGGAGTTTTTCGGGCGCGTGAGTCAACCGCTTTTCCACCGCACCGGCGTCCTCTGGATGGCGCGTGATGAAGACCCGTACGTACTCAGGACTGAGGTGACGTTCGGGAAGGTCGGCGTGAAGTTTGAGAAGCTCGGGCGCGCCGAACTCGAAAAACGCTGGCCGCAGATTTCATTCGGGCCGGTCAAATGGGCACTCTACGAACCGGACAGCGGCGCGCTCCTGGCCCGCCGCGCGGTGCAGGCCGTCACTGACGATGCGGTCAGAAACGGCGTCGAGTATCTGGCTGAAGCAGTGGTTGCGCCGACCGGCAGGGGGGAAATTGATTCCGTCAGCACGCGCGGCGGCGGGACAATCAGTGCCGGGACTTTTGTTTTCGCCTGCGGCCCGTGGTTGCCTAAAGTGTTCCCGGCCCTGCTCGGCGAGCGCATTCATCCCACGCGGCAGGAAGTTTATTTCTTCGGCACGCCCGCCGGGGACAAGCGCTTCACGCCACCGGCGATGCCGACGTGGATTGATTTCGCCGATGAGGTTTACGGCATGCCGGATCTCGAAAATCGCGGCTTTAAGATGGCGCTGGATCGTCACGGCCCGCCGATTGACCCCGACACTGGCGCGCGAACAGTGACGGCTGAAACGCTTGTTACGGTGCGCAAACATCTGGCGCAGCGCTTCCCGGCGCTCAAGGGCGCGCCGCTCGTCGAGGCGCGCGTCTGTCAGTACGAAAACACCTCGAACGGCGATTTCCTGATTGACCACCACCCCGATTTCCCGAACGTCTGGCTGGTGGGTGGCGGTTCGGGTCACGGCTTCAAGCACGGCCCGGCGCTCGGCGAGTACGTGGCCGAAAGAATCATGGGTGGTCGTGACGACATAGAAACGCGCTTCACCCTCGCGACCAAAGAGAAAGTGCAGAAGAGGTCAGTGTTTTGAAAAGTGTCAGCGGCCCAGGCGTCAGTGCGGGCTGTCATTCGCGAGGTGCAATATTCAGAATCGGCCCTCCCTCACGGTCGGGCTACTGACACGCTGGCCAGACTTTGAAAGGAAAACGCCAATGCTCCAGCACCCCCGACTCACTGTCCGCGAACTGCGTGCCCGCGCCGTCAACGTGCCCATGTCGCTCCCGCTCGAAACAAGCGGAGGCACTGTCAGCACGGCCCCGCTCGTTCTGATTGATCTGCACACCGAAGAGGGCATCACGGGGTGCAGCTACGTCTTTTGTTACACTCCGCTCGCGCTCAGGCCGGTCGCGCAGCTCATTACGAATCTGGAGGCACTCATCAAAGGCGACCGGGTCGCCCCGGTGGCAATCGAACAGAAGCTGCAACGCCGGTTCAGATTGCTCGGGCCGCAGGGGCTGACGGGCATTGCGATGGCCGGGATTGATATGGCCGCCTGGGATGCGCTCGCGAAAGCGTGCGATGTGCCGCTCGTGAAGCTGCTCGGCGGCGAGCCGCGCCCGATCCCCGCTTACAACAGCCGCGGCCTCGGCATCATCGGCGCCGAACGCGCCGCCGCCGAAGCGCAGGAACTGTTGTCGCCCGGCTTCAACGCCATCAAGCTCAGGCTCGGTTACCCCGACCTCAGGATTGATGTTGAAGTGGTGCGAGCCGTCAGGCGCGCGGTCGGGGAGAACGTCCTCGTGATGTCCGACTATAACCAGTCGCTTTCCGTCCCCGAAGCCATCCGGCGCACTCAGGCCCTCGATCAGGAAGGACTGTACTGGATCGAAGAACCGACACTCGCCGGTGATTTCGAAGGGCACGCGCGGATCAGCCGCGAAACCCGGACGCCCGTCCAGCTCGGCGAGAACTGGTGGGGAGCGCATGACATGGCGAAAAGTATTGCTGCCGGTGCTTCAGACTTCGCGATGCCGGACGCGATGAAAATCGGCGGGGTCACGGGCTGGTTGCGCGCCGCCGCTCTGGCCGAAGTTCATGGCCTGCCGGTTTCCAGCCACCTTTTTCCGGAAATCAGCGCGCATCTGCTGGCCGTCACGCCGACCTGCCACTGGCTGGAATTCGTTGACTGGGCCAACCCGATTCTGGCCGAGCCTCTCAAGGTTCAGGCCGGCCACGCGATCATCCCTGACCGGCCCGGTATCGGAATAAGCTGGAATGAGGAAGGAGTCCGGCACTGTCTGGCTGAGTAAGCCTGCTTTCGCCAGATTGCCCTGCTACCCGGTTGTCAGACAGGAACGCTCACTACAGGGAGCCTGAAAAATATGAACACTAAAACCCATCGCCTGCACTATCACATCACAGTCATCGCCACCCTCTCACTGCTGATCCCTGGCATCGTCCTCATTACCTGCGCGACGGTTTCCCGGGCGCAGCAGCAATCATCAGCCTCGCCGCCAGACCCGATGAAGGGGTTGCGGTGGCGCGGCATCGGCCCGTATCGCGGCGGTCGCTCGGTCGCCGTGGCCGGCGTGCCCTCGCAGCCGATGGTCTATTACTTCGGCGGCACCGGCGGCGGCGTGTGGAAGACGACCGACGGCGGCGCGAACTGGGAGCCGGTCTCCGACGGCCAGCCCTTCGGCACGGGCACCGTGGGCGCGATTGCCGTCAGCGAATCCGACCCGAATGTCGTTTACGTCGGCATGGGTGAGACGCCGATCCGCGGCAACGTCTCGCACGGCGACGGCGTGTACAAGTCAATGGACGCGGGCAAAACATGGAAGCGCGTCGGGCTCGAAGACACGCGCCACATCGGGCGCATCCGCATCCACCCGAAAAACCCCGACATCGTTTACATCGCCGCGCTCGGCCACATCTTTGGCACCAGCGAACAGCGCGGGGTTTTCAGAAGTAAAGACGGCGGCAAAACGTGGGAGAAGGTTTTGTACCGTGGTAACAAGGCCGGCGCGGTTGACCTGATCCTCGACCCGTCGAACCCGAATGTCGTCTACGCCAGCATCTGGGAGGCGAAGCGGACTCCTTACTCGATGGAAAGCGGCGGCCCCGCGAGCGGCCTCTTCAAATCAACCGACGGCGGAGACACGTGGACTGAGATCACGCGCAGCCCCGGCCTGCCGAAAGGGATGGTCGGCATCATCGGCGTCGCGGTCTCGCCCGCGAACCCCGAGCGCGTCTGGGCGATCATCGAAGCCGAAGACGGCGGCGTGTTCCGCTCCGACAACGGCGGCAAAAACTGGACGAAGGTGAATGAACAGAGGATGCTCAGGCAGCGCGCCTGGTATTACACGCGCATCTACGCAGACCCGGTGAATGCCGACACGGTCTACGTCCTCAACACCGGCTTCTATAAATCGAATGACGGCGGGCGCACTTACTCAGCCATTCAGGTGCCGCACGGCGACAACCACGATTTGTGGATCGCGCCGAATGACAACCAGCGGATGATCAACAGCAACGACGGTGGCGCGAACGTCTCATTCAACGGCGGGAAGACCTGGAGCGAGCAGGATCAGGCGACCGCGCAGTTTTACCGCGTCGTCACGGACGACGATTTCCCCTATCACATCTACGGCGCGCAGCAGGACAACTCGACGATCAAAATTGCCAGCCGCACCGAAAACGCCGGGATAGACAAGACCGACTGGTACGACGTGGGCGGCGGCGAATCGGGCTGGATTGCGCCGAGCCCGAAAAATTCGGACATCATCTTTGCCGGCTCATACGGCGGCCTGCTGACGCGCTACGACCACCGCACGAAACAGCTGCGCGACGTGAACGTCTGGCCCGATAATCCGATGGGCGCGGGCGCGGAGGCGATGAAATACCGCTTCCAGTGGAATTTCCCGATAGTATTCTCGCCGCACGACCCGAACACGCTCTACACCGGCGGCAACGTCCTTTTCAAAACGACGAACGAGGGGCAGAGCTGGGAAGCGATCAGCCCCGACCTGACCCGCAACGACAAATCGAAACAGGGGTCATCGGGCGGGCCGATCACCAAAGACAATACGAGCGTCGAATACTACTGCACAATCTTTACTGTGATGGAATCGCCCGTGAAAGCCGGGGTGATCTGGACGGGCAGCGACGACGGGCTGGTTCACGTCACACGCGACGGCGGAAAGAAATGGGACAACGTCACGCCGAAAGACATGCCCGAATGGATTCAGATCAATTCCATCGAAGCCTCGCCGCACGACGCCGGCACGGCATATTTCGCCGCGACGATGTACAAGTCGGATGATTTCAGGCCGTACCTCTACAAGACGAATGATTACGGCAAAACGTGGAAAAAGATCGTCGCCGGCATTCCGAGTGACGCCTTCACGCGCGTCATCCGCGAAGACCCGCACCGCAAAGGGCTGCTCTACGCCGGCACAGAAACCGGAATGTACGTGTCGTTTGATGACGGCGAACACTGGCGCTCGCTGCAACTGAACCTGCCCGTCGTGCCGATCACCGACCTCATCATTCACAAACGCGAGAAGGATCTGATCGCCGCGACACAGGGGCGCTCGTTCTGGATTCTCGACGATCTGACCGTGTTGCATCAGATGAACGACGCGATTGCGAAATCGGACGTGTACCTGTTCAAGCCCGAAGACACGTACCGCACGCCCGGCGCCGGCTTCAGGATTCCGAGCAATGTGGCGATGGGTGAGAACCCGCCGAATGGCGCGGTCGTGAACTACTACCTGAAAGAGAAGCCGAAGGGCGAAGTCACACTCGAATTCCTCGACTCATCGGGTAAGCTTATCAAGAAGTTTACGAGCAAAGTGCCGGAGGGTAGTGAGGGCGCAACACCTGCGGGCGGCGAAGAGGGCCCCAGATTTGGCGGAGGTCCGGCGCGCGTGGCCACCGAAGCCGGGCTGAATCGCTTCGTCTGGGATTTGCGTTACCCCGACGCGACGACCTTTCCCGGCATGATCCTGTGGGCCGGTCAGACCCGCGGGCCGCGCGCCGTGCCCGGCGCTTATCAGGTGAAGCTGACGGTTGACGGCAAATCACTGACTGAAAGCTTCGAGGTGAAGCGAGACCCGCGCCAGGATACGTCGCCCGAAGCTTTTGCAAAACAATTCGATCTGCTCATGAAGATTCGCAACAAGCTGACCGAGACGCACGAAGCGATCATTGCGATCCGCGACGCCCGCAAACAGATCAACGACACCGCCGCGCGCGTCAAGGATCATCCGAACGGCAAAGCCATCGCCGACGCCGCGAAGGCGCTGAGTGCGAAACTGACGGCGGTCGAAGAAGAGTTGTATCAGACCAAAAACCAGAGCAGTCAGGATCCGCTCAATTACCCGATCCGGCTGAACAACAAGCTGGCCGCGCTCGGCGGAGTGGTCGGTGGTTCGGACAGCGCGCCGACCGACCAGTCATTTGCGGTCTACGATGACCTGAGTGGTAAAATCAACGCGCAGCTTGATAAGCTGCGCCAGGTTATGACAACCGATCTGCCCGCCTTTAATAAGCTGGTGCGCGAGCAGGATATTCCGGCAGTGATCGTCAAGCCCGCCGGCGAAAAGGCTGCGACCAGCGGCGGTCAGAAGTAAACGGACAGAATTTACAGGATTGACGGGATGGAGCCTGACCCTGTCAATCCTGTCTGTAGTTTTTCACATGGCAGTAACACATTATGAAACCATCGGGGGCGAAGAGAAGATTCGCGCGCTGGTGGACCGCTTTTACGACATTATGGATTCATCGCCGGAGGCCGCGGGGATTCGCGCCCTGCACCCGGCCGACCTGACGGAATCGCGCAACAAGCTTTACTGGTTTCTGGTCGGCTGGATGGGCGGGCCGCCGCTCTACATCGAGCGCTTCGGCCACCCGCGGCTGCGCGCGCGCCACCTTCCTTTCCCGATTGGCGAGTCGGAGCGCGATCAGTGGCTGTGGTGCATGTTCAGGGCGATGGATGAAGTGCAGCTTGATGAAATGTTCAAGGCCCAGATCAGGGGTGCGTTCGCCCAACTGGCCGACTTTATGCGGAACAAGGAAACATAACCGGTGAACTGATGCCCCAAAGGAGTCGAAATGTCCGATCGAACTCGTCGCACTTTTCTGCAGGAATCACTCGGCCTCGGCGGCGCCGCTGCCGGGTTGACATTGCTCAATCGCAAACAAACGTTCGCCCATACGGCTGCTTCACAGGATAAAGTGGCCGGGGCCAGCCGCCGCATCCGGGTGGGCCTGATCGGCTCAGGCGGGCAGGGGACGGGCGACCTGCGCCGGGCTTTGCAACTCCCCGGCGTCCAGTGCGTCGCCGTCTGCGACGTTGACGACGAAATGTCGGCGGAGGCTTTGAAGAAGCTCAACCGTGACCGCGAGGTGAAGCCCGAGCTGATCACCAGAGATTTCAGAAGGGTGCTGGACCGGAAGGACATTGACGCCGTGATCATCGGCACGCCCGATCACTGGCACGCGCTCGTGACGATTATGGCCTGCCAGGCGGGCAAGGATGTCTACGTCGAAAAGCCGCTCTCGCTGACCATCAGTGAAGGCCGCGAGATGGTCAAGGCCGCGCGTCATTACAACCGCGTCGTGCAGATGGGGACGCAGCAGCGCAGCGCCCCGCATTTCAAGGATGCCGTCGAGTATGTACAGAGCGGCCAACTCGGCAAAATCCGCGTCGTGCGCTGCTGGGCTTATCAGGACTGGATGGGCAACATCGTGAAAGTGCCGGACAGCGACCCGCCCGCTTCGGTTGATTACGATATGTGGCTCGGCCCCGCGCCGAAGCGGCCCTTCAACAAGAATCGTTTCCATTTCAACTTCCGCTGGTATTACGACTACTCGGGCGGGCTGATGACCGACTGGGGCGCGCATATGATTGACATTGCCAACTGGGCGATGGCGATCAGGGCGCCGCTCTCCGCCTCATCGGTCGGCGGCAAGTACGGGTTCCCCGATGATGCCGAAGAGACTCCCGACACGCAGCAGGCGATCTGGGATTGCGGCGGTTACTCGATGATCTGGGAGCATGCGACGGCCATCGGGCAGGGGCCGTTTATGCGTGACCACGGCGTCGCCTTTCACGGCAACAACGGCATTCTGGTCGTGGATCGCGGCGGCTGGGAGGTTTACCCCGAAACCGAAGGCACGACGAGGCGCAAACAGTACAAGAACACGTCAGCGTCTCTGCCGCGGCAGGGCAACGGCGGAGTGGATTCCGGTTTGCTCCACGTCAGAAACTTTCTAGACTGCATGGACTCGCGCCAGAAGCCGCACAGCGACGTCGAAATCGGCCACAACTCGATGATCGCCTGTCACCTCGGCAACATCGCTTACCGGACTGGCAGGACAGTCCGCTGGGATGTCGAGAGTGAAAAGGTGATCGGGGATAATGATGCGCAGAAACTGGTGTCGAAGGAGTATCGCGCCCCGTGGAAGTTGCCGGCCCTGTCCTGATTGATTCAGGCCAGCCTGATTCGCTGCTTCCGCGCAATGTGTGCCCGCGAACTATTGTTGATCGGCGGCGATGTAGTTCGTCGTGACGAGTGACCAGTAGGATTGATAACGCCCTTCGTCGTAATCTTTCAGGAAGACCTGGATGCGCTGGAGCAGGGTGATGAGCCGGTGGCCGGGCACGCGGGCCGGGTGTATTGACCGCCCGCTGACGGCGCGGATGAACAGACTCTGGTCATTGACGGGCAGCTTTTTGACGTTGGCGGCGAAAGCATCAAAGACCTGGTTCTGGAAAAGGTATTGTTCCACATTCGAGGTGTAAAAGGCTGAGACCACCAGTCCCTTTTTACTCAGGTAATCGCCGATGGCCGCAAATGCTTTCTGACCCGCAAAATCGCCGGTCACCGGGATGATCAGGTTTTTCAGGTGAAGCTGGCGCACGAATTCGTAATCCACATTGTTCGTCAGGAAGTGGCCGGTCTTTCCGTTCAGGTCAGTCTGCGCGATCAGCTCCCTCAGCGTCGGGAAATTCCCGCGCTGGAAACCGTACCTCGTCTGATACGAGATATCCAGCCCGCCATCACGGAAGCTGGTCAGCAGATATTCGAGCTGCTTCTGCTCATCTTCAGAGAGCTGGTACTGAAAATCCTTCCGGATCATCTTCCCGATCTCGGCCAGACTCGAGGCATACAACTTCTCATCGGCCGGCGTCGCGCCGAAATAATCCAGCAGCTCATTGACCGGTGCGTTTGCCCCCGGGGCCCTGCCCTTCAGGAGCGGCCTGCTGAGCAGCCGCGAAAGAAACTGTGCGCGGTCAGGCGAGAGATGAAAAATTGCCTTGTACATGAGGTGTTGAATCGCCGCCAGATGACGAATGTCCACAATGAAGGCGATGCGCGGACGCACTTTGGCAATGTAAGTGAAATTCTGTTCGGGGCCGACGCCGATGTACGCCCCGCCCGGCCTGCTGAGCTGTTTCAGTTTGTCCGTGATGTGCAGCAGGGAAGTCTCGTTGGAGACCAGATTGTCCGAGTGAAAGCTGCCGCCTTCCTCGGAAAGCTCACGAATCAGGCGCGAAAACTCCGAGGCCGGCAGCCGGTCGGGCAGCCCCGATTGCGCCGCAACTGACTGCTTTGTCTGAGCCGTCACGACGGCAGCCGGGATTTGTGATTTCCGGGCAAGGCCGGGAGCGGCGCAGCAGAGCAGTGAAATCAGCAGTAGTGATCGGACAATTTTCATACCGGCCTCTTATGGTGAAGGTGCTTCAGATTTCATCTGAAGCGTTGATGGTCGACAGATATTCGGCGAACTTTTCATTGAAGAGCGCGCCGGGCCTCCTTTCGCGCAACAGCTCGACGGCCTGCGCGCCGCTCAGTCCAAGATAAGTCAGAATCAGGCCGGCGACCAGCGCCGAGCGATTAAAACCCATGCCGCAATGCGACAGCACCTTGTGGCCGCTTTCGACCAGGCTGGCCCCGAGCCGCGCGACGGCGTGCAGCTTGTGCAGATCGGGCAGGTCGTCATCGTGGATCGGAAAATAGAGGTAGAGCGTATGGTCGAGCATCGTCGGCACGCCGCAGTCGAGGTCACCTTCAAGGTCTATTACGACCGTGATGCCATGCTGTTCGATAATTTCCCACTCGTCCACAGCGGGAGAAAGGAACAAGCATGCTCGTTCATCAAGCTGAAAGATTTCCATATGGTCAGTGACTATTGCTGGACAGGCAGCACCAGCTCTCCGGTCTGCCCCGCCGGCGGCAGACCCAGCAGTTCACGCGAACGCGCCAGCGCTGTGTCAATGTTGTCCATAATGTTTTCGCGCCCGATGCGGTCAAGGAATCCTGAACGCCGCATGGCGTCAAGCGGCTGCTCGGCCACGCCGGTCAACATCAGTGTCCCGCCTTCGCGTCTCGTTCGCGCCAGCAGATCCTCCAGCACCTGCAACCCCGTCGCGTCAATCGCCGGGACCTGCCGCATGCGGATGATCAGCACCCGCGGATTCTTCTCGACCCGCCGCATCGAATCCTTGAAGCGCTCGATCGCGCCAAAGAAGAGCGAGCCGTAGACCTCAAAGACTTCGACGCCCGGCGGCACCTTGCGCTTTGCAATCGAGCGCGGGTTGTCGGGGTCTTCCTCCGCCTGCTCTTTCAGGCTCTCGGTCAGGATGTTGACCTGAGTCACGTCCGACATGCGCTGCAGGAACATAAACGCGGCCAGCACGACGCCGACCTGAATCGCGACGGTCAGGTCAATCAGCACGGTCAGGAAGAATGTCACCAGCAGCACGGCGACGTCGCCCTTCGGGCTCTTCAGCAGCTTGAGGAAGGCGTGGTACTCGCTCATGTTATAAGCCACGTAGATCAGAATCGCCGCGAGCGCCGGCATCGGGATCAGCGCGGCCCATTTGCCGAAAAAGAGCATAATCAGCAGCAGCGTGACGGAGTGAATGACTGCCGCGACGGGCGTGCGCCCGCCGCTTTTGATGTTCGTCGCCGTGCGCGCAATCGCGCCCGTCGCGGGAATCCCGCCGAAGAGCGGCGAGAGGATGTTGCCCACGCCCTGCGCGATCAGCTCCATGTTCGAGCGGTGCCGCGTCCCCATCATGCCGTCGGCGACGACGGCGGCGAGCAGCGATTCGATGGCCGCGAGCAGCGCAATCGTCACCGCCGGCGAGAACATCTGCTGAACGAGCGCGAAGCTCAGGTGCGGGAGATGCGGCGCGGGCAGGTGATTTGGCACGCTGCCGAACCGGCTGCCAATGGTGTCAACGTCGAGGTGCAGCAGGCTCACTGCGACTGTCGCGACGATGATGGCGACGAGCGAGCCGGGAATCTTCGGCGTGACGCGCGGCCACAGGAAAACTATCAGCAGCGAAACCACCCCGATAATGAGCGCCTGCCCGTTGAAGGTGTCGAAGTGACGAAAATAATCGTGCCACTTCTCAACGAACTCCGCCGGGACTTTCTCCATCCGCAGCCCGAAGAAATCCCTGATCTGTGAGGAGAAGATGATCAGCGCGATGCCGCCCGTGAACCCGACCGTGACCGGGTATGGGATGAATTTGAGAAAGGCCCCCATCCTGATGAAGCCCATGACCATCAGTATCACGCCGGCGATGATTGTCGCGACGGCCAGGCCGTCATAGCCGTATTTCTGCACGATGCCGTAGATTATGACGACGAATGCGCCGGTCGGGCCGCTGATCTGCGCGCGGCTCCCGCCGAGGACTGAAATTGCGAACCCGGCGACGATGGCCGTGTACAACCCCTGTTCGGGTTTGACCCCCGAAGCGATGGCGAAAGCGATGGCCAGTGGCAGCGCGACGACGCCGACAATCAGCCCGGCGATCAGGTCGGAGATGAACTGTTCGGATGAATAACCTTCGCGGAAAACGGTGATCAGTTTCGGTTCCAGACGTTGAGACATGACAGAGCAGTACCCGAGCGGGGCAATAAATCAGAATGACGACGGGATCGTGAACAGGAAGGCCAATCTAACAGCCGCGGGCCGCCGGTGGCAAGTGATCATCACTATCTGCCACACGGGCTTGATCCCGAATGACTGACTGGCATAACTTCTGTGCTGCATTTGAGCGGCGTGTCACTTCACATTCACAGTCGAAGGAAAACAGATGTCAGACCTTGAGCTGATCACGCGTTTATTACTCTCGATCTGTTTCGGCATCCTCATCGGCATCGAGCGGCAGTGGCATCACAAGACCGCCGGGCTGAAGACGAACAGCCTGGTGGCGCTCGGCGCGACGACCATCGCCATCATTGCGCAGCTCGGATTCGCCAACCCGTCGCAGGTCGCGGCCGGCGTCGTGACCGGCATCGGCTTCGTCGGCGCCGGCGTGATCATCCGTCACGGCGGCAGCGTGCAGGGAGTCAATTCAGCCGCGACGCTCTGGATCACGGCGAGCATGGGCCTCGCGCTCGGCGTCGGTCGTTACAAGATGGCGTGCCTCGTCCTCATCATTGTGCTGGCGAGCCAGTTTCTGCTGCGGCGACTGGCCGAATGGATTGATCAGCGCTCCGGCCTGGTTTCCACCTCAATCACCTGGCGGGTCATCGTGAAATTCAACGAATCGGCGGCCGACAAGGCGCGCTCGGCGTGGGACGCATTCGCCGGCCAGTCAGGAGTGTCAGTGATCAAATACAGCGAGGCGAAGCAGGAGTCAGCGATCCAGCTTGAAGTCTTATGCGCGCTGTCCGCAAAACGCGCCGGCGAGATTACCGCGCTCAGCCAGACGTTCACCGCACTGCCGGGCGTCACACAGGCCGAGTGGTCACAGGCCGACAGCGAACAGGAAGAGTAGGTTGGAAGTAAAAAGTAAAAAGGCAAAAGTTGCAGTGCCGGACTGGTCGGATATAATCAGGATAGTTCTCCTTTCCTACTTTTGCCTTTTTACTTTTTACTTTACTTTTTGCCAGTCCAGCCCGAACCGCGCCAGATACTTGCGCAGGCGATCCGCGTCGTTTGCCGTCTTCTTGCGATCACGCGAAGAGTGGAAGAGCGCGCGCCCCGCTTCTGAAAGCGTGTGCGATTCGCGGCAGACTTTCAGCACCCCGGCGAGCTGAATCCGGTCAAACAGGTCAATCCCGCCGAGCTTATCCTGATCGAGCAACTGCTCCAGCAGCCTGTCGCCGTCACCAGCCGTCGCCGTCTTCCAGGCGGAAAGCAATCGCTCGATCTCTTCATTGACGACTTCGACCGAAATCCTGCCGCCCGGCGCGAGCGTCGCCATCCGCGTGATCGCGCCGTTCAGGTCGCGAAAGTTCCCTGTCCATCGCGCCTCGTGCGAGGTCGCGAATCTGAGAAACCGCGCGCGGGCCTCGCGGCTGAAGGTCACGACCGTACCTGAGCGGAGCGCGTACTGGTCAAGCTCGTATTGCAGATTCGGCTCGATGTCTTCGACCCGCTCGCGCAGACCCGGCAGCTTGAAAGTCCACAGGTTGATCCGCGCCAGCAGGTCTTCGCGGAAATACCCTGCGCTGACGCGCGATGACAAATCGCGATTGGTCCCGACAATCAGCTGGAAATCGCTCTTCACCTCCTTATCGCCACCGAGCGGCAGGAAAGCTTTCTCTTCGAGCGCCCGCAGGAGCATCGCCTGCTCATCGAGCCCGAGTTCGCCGATCTCGTCGAGAAAAAGTACGCCGCCGTCCGCCGCCCGCAGCAGACCCGGCCGGTCACGCATCGCGCCGGTGAATGAGCCTTTGACGTGGCCGAAGAGTGCCGACATCGCCGCGTCGCCTTTGATCGTCGCGCAGTTGATCTCGACGAAGCCGCCTTTAACCTGATGCCGCGTGCGCTTCAATTCATAAATGCGTTTGGCCAGCTGCGATTTGCCCGCGCCCGTCGGCCCGCACAGCAGCAGCGGGTCGCGCGAGGCAATCGCCACCTGCTCGATGCGCGCGATCAGCCGGTTGAAATCCGCGTTGCGCGTCTCGATGCCCGACTTCAGAAACGAGAGCGCTTCTTTCTGCTCCTGCCGGAAGCGCGAAGCCAGCCGGTCATACTTCGACAGATCGAGGTCAATGATCTCGAAAGTCCCGTGAGCCTCGCCGCGCCGTTTGTTGCGCGGCGGCGCCGTCTGAAGCAGCCGGGCGGGGAAGTAATGAGCTTCGGTCAGCAGGAAGAGGCAGATTTGCGCGACGTGCGACCCCGTAGTGATGTGGATCAGGTAATCCTCGCGCTCGGGTTTGAACGGGTAGGCGCGGGCGAAGTCGTGCAGCGCCCCATACACCTCTTCAAAATCCCACGGGTCATTGAAGACAACCGGCGTGATCCGCACTTCAGTTTCCGGCGAGATGGTCGTCACGTCATCAGTGATGATCCGCGTCAGGCTGTCGAATTTCGGCTGAGTCAGCAGCTCGAGCCTTTTGATCAGCAGGTTTTCGTGCTGGCACAACGCCACCGTCGGGCGCCACCGCTCCCACCGCTCAACCCCCTTACCGCCATCCAGCACCGGGCCGAGCAATCCAATTACGACGACATCTTTTGTCATAGAATAAAATCTAAGCTCCTGGCCGACAGGATAATAATTGCTGCAGGCTCAAAACCCAATGGCGCCGGGCCGCAAAAGCGCCAGGACAGGAAAACTCTTTACTGATCAGGCCGTTACTCCGGCTGCCCGTCATCGCCCGACCTGTCCTCATGCATCTGGCACGTGGCCTGCTCTACTGACCGGCGACGGAATGACAGGGATTGAGAACTTGTCCGAAAGGAGTTATTCGAGCGATGGCAAACAAGAATCTTTTCAAGTCAGTGGCCGGAAAGCTGATCCCCGCCGCTGACGCACGCAACGAGGCTGGCGGCAGGGCATACGCCTTCACGCCGAAGCACGCGCTGGCGCAGTACGCCGCGACCGGGTGCTTCAACGCGACCTTCTACGCTTCTGCCGAAGAGCAACTGGCGAAGGTGCTTGAGCTGTGCCAGCAGGTTGACGCCGAATTCATCGCTCGCACCGCGGTCTTCTGCCGCGAGCGCGGTTTTATGAAGGACATTCCGGCGCTGCTGGTCGCGATCCTGTCTGTGAAGGATCGCGACCTGTTCCGGGCGGTCTTCCCGCGCGTGATTGACAACGGGAAGATGCTGCGCAACTTCGTGCAGATTATGCGTTCAGGCACGGTCGGGCGTAAGAGCCTCGGCAGTGCGCCGAAGCGGATGATCCGCGAGTGGTTCGCCGCGCGCGATGACGAAGCTGTTTTCAAGGCTTCGGTCGGAAACGCCCCGTCCTTCGCTGACATCATCAAAATGGTGCATCCGCATCCGCAGACCCCGGCCCGTGAAGCCCTTTACGGCTGGTTCATCGGACGCGACCACAACGTTGATGTGCTGCCGGGCGTAGTGCGCCAGTTCGAGCAGTACAAGGCCGGCGACCGCAGCGAACTGCCGAACGTCCCCTTCCAGATGCTGACTGCGCTGGAACTCGGCACGCCCGAATGGACGGCGATTGCGCGCCGCGCCCCGTGGCAGATGACGCGCATGAACCTGAACACCTTCGCCCGCCACGGCGTGTTTGATCAGCCGGGATTGCCCGAACTGATTGCAAACCGCCTGAGCGACCCGAAGGAGATCGCGAAGGCCCGCGTCTTCCCGTACCAGCTGATGGCGGCTTACACGATGACCGATGACAAGCTGCCGCAGGTCGTTCGTGAAGCGTTGCAGGACGCGATGGAAATCGCCATCGGCAACGTGCCGGAGATCGAAGGGAAGGTTTACGTCTTCCCCGACATTTCCGGATCAATGCATTCACCGGCGACCGGCTACCGCAAGGGCGCCACGAGCAAGGTGCGTTGCATTGACATCGCCGCGCTGGTTGCGGCGGCGGTGCTGCGTAAGAACGCGAACGCCGAAGTCATCCCGTTTGAAAGCGACGTGGTGAAGGTAAAGCTGAACCTGCGCGACAGCGTGATGACGAACGCCGAAAAGCTGGCGAGCCTGCCCTGCGGTGGCACGAATTGCAGCGCCCCGCTGCGCGAGCTGAACCGCCGCAAGGCTGCAGGCGATCTGGTGATCTACGTTTCCGACAACGAATCGTGGGTTGACTCACCGCGCTACGGCACGTTCGGCGGGGGCCGCACTGAGACGATGAATCAGTGGGCCGAGTTCAAGCGTCGCAACCCGCGGGCGCGGATGGTCTGCCTCGACCTCCAGCCTTACGGTACGACTCAGGCGAAGGAGCGCGAGGACATCCTGAACATCGGCGGATTCTCCGATCAGGTCTTTGACGTGATCGCCGAATTTGCCGCGGGCCGTCTCGGCGCCGATCACTGGGTCGGTGTGATCGAGCAGGTGACGATTTAACGGGGCGAAGACGATTGCGGATTGCAGGTTGAGGATTGCGGATTGGAACCATTGCTTTCACTGGGGGTCAATCTCAGATCTGAAATCTTCAATCCGCAATCGGAGGGGCCGAATGCGGCTCGAGACTACATCCCTTGAAACGACTGTGTCTCAGCAATTCTTGTCGGCCCTTCCGGCAGGAGTACAGTAACGCTCCTTCACAGGGAGTGGGTGAGTTATTTGAAAATGGCGAATGCAGATGGGAGTACATCGGTAAGCTGAAAAGCGAGGTGGTTCGACCCCACCCTCCGGGCAACTGGAGAACTCTCATCATTCTTGTCGCCAGTTGAAAGTTTGTGCGAGTTTGCGACGAATGCGGATGGAACTACATCTCTCCAAAAGACGAGGTCGCCGGGTTCGAGTCCCGGTCAGCCCCGCCATCACTTATGGGGCTGTAGCTCAGTGGCAGAGCGCGAAAAGTTGTTTCATCAATCTTGTCGTCGCAAATTTTTATGCGCGGTCCTTCAACGCCGCGAATGATCTCTGAAAGGACAGGTCGCAGCGGCAACCGCTGCCCTGAAAGGTGAAATGAACTCCGCGACGAATGCGGATGGAACTACATCGTTTATACAACGGGGTCCGGGTTCGAGTCCCGGCGGTTCCACCAAACCTGCGGGGCCGTAGCTCAATGGTAGAGCAGCGTTTCATCAATTTTGTCGTCGCGATTGATCTTTGAAGCTTGCGCGAATGCGGTTGGAAGTACATGTCACAAGTTCGAATCTTGTCCGCCCCGCTGATTTTGTGGTGCGGTAGCTCAGCTGGTAGAGCAACCTTTCAACGATCTTGTCGCGCATTGAATTGTTCGCGGTTCCGCCCTTCAGTCAGAAACCGATTCGTCCTCAGCCCACCTGACCGGGTGGCGGAATCAGCGGACAAGGGGCGACGAATGCCGGGGGAACTACATGGTTAACCTGCGGGTCTCCGGGTGCAAATCCCGGATCGCGCGAAAGCGCGGTAGCTCAGGAGCAGAGCAGCGGGAAATGTTTCACCAATTTTTGTCGTCGCTCTGTATTCAGAACGGGGTGAAGCGGCGAATGCCGGAGAAACTACATCCTCTCAAAAAGGAGTGGACGCAAGTCCGTGCAGGTTCGAATCCTGCCTACCTCACCTGAGGCAGTGGCGGAACTGGCAGACGCACTGTTTGTTTCTCGAACTCTTGTCGCCGCAGATCAAAGGCCGCTTACGCGGGAGGTTGCTATGGCCAGACGACGGAAATTCGACGAAGAGTGCTTTCAACGAGCGGACGAGCAAACGTCGGAAGGGCTACCCGTCTGAAACGAATGTCAGGCGTGGCTTCAGGCTGGTTCACGGCGACAAGGAGTTGATTGAAAAGCTCGGTCGCAACGACCTGTGTCCCTGCGGATCAGGACGCCGGTTTCAGGAAATGCTGCCTGAAGACGGGCCGTTACGACGGGTCGCTGCGTGACTACTACTTTTAGAAAATGAGAGCCGGACTGCGGTAACATGCTCGCGTAGCCGAAAAGGAAGAGGCGCACCTGAAACGAATGTGTGAGGTGGTCACGGACAGAGGTTGAGGCAGAACCTATAGCGGCCTCAGCAATGAGGCGGGGCAAACAAGCAAGGGAATCGCGTTATCCAAACTGTCCCAACGGCCCGCAAGGCCGGTTGTCGGTTCGAGTCCGACCGCGAGTACCAGATTGTGATATGAAAACTTCGATAAAAAGAAAAAGCATCCAGATCGGAGAGAACAGCGTTGAGTTTTATCACTATTACTTTGCCATCTGGAATGATGACATTGGCTACCGTGAGTGTTTGAAGAATGTAGTCAGACAGTTTGCTGAAGTCCTGAAAGGATTGGGAACTGAATATCAGGCAGCTTACCTTCCATACATACCTGACGATCAGGGATCGTGGTGTTTGAAGGCGACGCTTGTTGATGACAAAGTGATTATGAAGAAAGTAGAGATCGGTTTTGATGGATGGGCGATGAGTTTTGATAATGTGAAAGAGCTCAGTGAAACTGATCAAGAAATTCTCAACGAGAAAGAGGGAATCTGGGGAGTTTATGATCAGGGTGAACTCATTGAATCTCTGGGAAAAGCAGAGATTGTTGATGACGATGAAGGGATAAAGCCAGAGGACTACTGGCAGGTTTCTGAGGAATAGAAAATGGCTGAAAAAGTTTACAAGGAAATCACCACTCAAAACGGCGTTCCCATCAAAGCCTGGATCGAAGGCGTCAAGATGGAGGATGTGGCGAAGAAGCAGCTCCTCAACGTTGCGAGCCTGCCATTCGTTTACAAGTGGGTCGCTGCCATGCCAGACGTGCATTGGGGAATCGGGGCCACCGTAGGAAGCGTGATCCCGACGAAGGGCGCGATCATCCCGGCGGCTGTCGGTGTCGATATCGGATGCGGTGTTATTGCTGTGCAGACGACTCTGAACGCGAATCATCTGCCGGATAACCTGCGCAAAATTCGTCGGGCGATTGAGAAGGCTGTCCCGCACGGGCGCACCGATCACGGCGGACGTAATGACGAAGGCGCGTGGAAAGAGCTTCCGCGTCGTCAGGTCAACGTCTGGAAGCAGCTTGAGGCTGGTTACAAGGCCATCCTTGAAAAGCATCCGCGCCTTGATCGTGGCAACCACGTCAATCATCTTGGCACGCTCGGAACCGGCAATCACTTCATAGAACTTTGCCTCGATGAAAACGATCAGGTGTGGTTCATGCTGCACAGCGGCTCGCGCGGCGTTGGCAATCGCATCGGCACTTACTTCATCGAAACCGCGAAGAAGGATCTGCGGAACGTGATCGGCAACCTGCCGGACAAGGATCTGGCCTACTTCACCGAAGGCACCGAGCATTTCGATGATTACGTCGAGGCGGTCGGCTGGGCGCAGGAGTTCGCGATGTGGAATCGCAAGCTGATGATGGAGCAGGTGATTGATGCCGTCGCCGAATCGGGCGAAGTGCCCGAGTTCGAGGCGAAGGTGCAGGTGGTCAACTGCCACCACAACTACGTCGAGCGCGAGGAACACTACGGCGAGGAAGTCCTCGTCACGCGCAAGGGCGCGGTGCGTGCGCGCAAGGGCGATCTGGGGATCATCCCCGGCAGCATGGGCGCGCGTTCGTACATCGTGCGGGGCCTGGGGAACGAGGAAAGCTTCCATTCGTGCAGCCACGGCGCGGGCCGTGCGATGTCACGCAATGAAGCGAAGCGTCGTTTCACTACCGCCGATCACGAGGCGGCAACCAAAGGCATCGAATGCCGCAAGGATGAAGACGTGATTGACGAAACCCCGATGGCTTACAAGCCCATCGAGGAAGTCATGAACGCACAGCGCGATCTGGTTGAAGTGGTCCACACGCTCCGTCAGGTCGTCTGCGTGAAAGGATAAAAGCATGGAGTACCGCCTTCAGGCGGATTGGCCCTCATAAGAGGTAAAGCCCGCATCAATGCGGTACTCCATACAGGTGAGATTTATGCGCGAGGATATGTCAAAAGTGGTGATCGAGCGGCCTCGACACAATCATTCCGACCCGAGCCGGAAGACCGGGCTGCGGATCAGGAGCTATGATCCGGACGAGGAATATGACGACCTGCCGACGCGGATGCCGACATCGAGGGGCAGGGGCACGAAATATTTCTCCGATTTCCTCAGCCCGTTGCGGCGCTTCCTTCGCAGCAACGTCGGCAGGCCGTGGGACAAGGTTTACAGCGAGATGAGGCAGCACCTCGACTTTCGCAAGACCACGGGCCGTCACGTTTTTGAGCATGTGGAAGCGGAAGTGTCGCTGCATTGCTTCATTAGCGATGACGGGAAGGTGTACGAGCGTGGCCGTTACGGCGGGCGTAGCTTCCTGGTCACCGGCCTGTATGTCCACCCGCGCACCGGATTGCTGTGCTGGCAAGAGCCGCGTAACCGTCGCAAGGAGCGCCAGTCGCGCGAGGCATCGAAGGAAGTCACGCGCATCCACCTGAGCGGCAAGCGGCATTACGTGAAGCTGAATGGCATCTGGTACATCGCCGAAGTTGAAGGTGAGCCCCTGTATTATCGGTCAGCGACCGGGGGTGGTGACGGAGAATTCATCACAGAGGATTACTTCAGGTGGAAAGTTCTGCGGAAGAAGCAGTGCGGCAGCAGGGAACTCAGAGCGGCGGGTTTGAGCAACACTCCCGCCGAATGAACAGATTTATCGGCCCCGGCTTTGTGAGGAGCGAACCGCCAAAGGTGACGATGCCGCCCATTGCGAGCGCGGCTCATCAGATTGCCGATCTGAAAATTCGTTCTCCGCGTTGACAACGCTACGGGGCCGACCAGTTTTTATCCCCCGGGAGCGCCGGGCGTCCCGCGTGCCTGAAGTGGCGATGAGGCGCAAGTAGTGTTTCGAGCGTGCCGTGATAGCGACAGCAGCACGCGGGCCGCGTGCGCTCCCGGGGGAAATCGAATCGGAAGCAGTTATGACTCGTCGTGAAATTTACATCAGGGATTCTCACCGCGGCCTGCGTTACAGCGATGGCGTGCTGACCGACATTCTCGGTGCCGGGCGCTACGTGATTCCGCGCAGCCTCAACATCCTGGGCGTCCGCCGCCCGAAGATCGAGGTCGTGCTGGTTGACGTGCGCGAACGCGACCTGACGATCAAGGGGCAGGAGATTCTGACCAAAGACAAGGTCGCGATTCGTGTTTCGATCATCGTCCAGTTCCGCGTCACCGACCCGCGGGCGGCGCTGCACGAAGTGGCGAATTACGAAGAGCGGCTTTACAGCGACGTCCAGCTGGCGGCCCGCCGCAGCCTGGCTTCAATGACGCTCGAAGAGATTCTGACCAATCGCAACCAGCTCAGTGAAGACATCCTGCGCGACGTGAAGGAAGCCGCCGGCAGCTACGGCGTGGCGATCCTGCGCGCCGACGTGAAGGATCTGATCTTCCCCGGCAACCTGCAGGAGATCATGAACCGCGTGCTGGCCGCCGAGCGCATGAGCCAGGCGCAGCTGGTCGAAGCCCGCACCAAGGCCGAAGTGCAGCGCATTGACGCTCAGGCCCGGGCCGAAGCCAACCGCCTCGAAGCGGAAGCCGCTGCCGCCGCGAACAGCGTCACTGCCGAAAGCGAAGCGAGAGCACTGCACGTCAAAACCGAGGCTGAAATTCAGGCCCTGCGCGACCGCGAGCAGGCTGCCGAGGCTTACAGTGCGCACCCGGCGCTGCTGCGTCTGGAGGAACTGGAAACCCTGCGTGAGCTGGCGCGGACGGCGAATGCGCGGATTTACATTGGGTTTGGAAAGTACAAGACACCAGCTTCAATGGATAGGCAATGATTGAGAAGGTCACAGAAGACTGTATCACGATAGAGCAGTTCCATTTACTCACCCGTCCGCTGATTGGACTACCAGTCTCGAGACCTTGGCGAGGTTATGGTTCAGCTATATTTCTGGAGCTGGGTAAGCTCGTAGAAGAGAATTGGAAAAAACCGGACGGCGCTTGTCGTACAACGTCAAAAGGTGAGGCCGGGGTGATGATTGAATGGAGCTGGCGTGTTGAGAAACCTCAATCCATATGGTTTGGGAGCTGGAGCGGGAACCGAAAAATAACAAACAATCTGAGTGTTCTTCAGGGACATAGCGTAGTTGATATAACTGTGGAAGGTCGGTTGCCAGAGCTTGTCATTCGCCTGTCAGGTGGGATCTGGGTCCATTCATTCACTACAGTTGAAGGTCAGCCTCAGTGGTGTCTTTTTCTCCGGGATCATCACAACTCAAATTCAGAGTGGGTAATTTCGCGCAGAGGCAGGCTTGTGAAGGTCAAAAAACTATAGGGTAATCAAAATGACGGTCGCGGAAGGCATCCTCACAATCAATAATATTCTCACTGAGGAAGAATGTCAGGAGTATATCGCCCTTACTGAGCAGATGGGTTATTCCAGCGCGCCGATCACGACGCCGTTCGGGTTCATGATGCGCCCTGACGTCCGGAACAACACTCGTGTGATTCTTGATGATCGCGAAAGGGCGGGTAATCTCTGGCTCAGAGTGTCCGATCAGATCCCGCCGGTTCTGGAAGGTCGTCAGGCTGTCGGGCTGAATGAAAGGTTCAGATTCTATCGCTATGACGTTGGTCAGTATTTCGCTCCGCATACGGATGGTTATTTCCGCAGGGAGAACGGCGAGCAAAGCCTGCTGACCCTTATGATCTACCTGAATGATGACTTCGAGGGCGGGGAAACGAATTTCGGTGAGGTCTGCATTGAGGCGGGCAAAGGAATGGCTCTGATCTTTGACCACAAGCTTCTGCACGAAGGAGTGGCGGTCAGGAAAGGGCGCAAATACGTCCTGCGATCCGATGTGATGTACAGCCCGGTCGGGCATTGGACATCACACTTAAAGCTGGTATTGAAATGATTGTTATTGACGGTTCATTTGGGGAAGGCGGCGGGCAGGTATTGCGTACCTCGCTCGCGCTCGCGCTGGTCACGGGGAAGCCGTTCCGCATCGAGAAGATTCGCGCGGGGCGGAAGAATCCGGGATTGCTGCGCCAGCATCTGACGGCGGTGAAGGCCGCGGCGCAGATCGGGCAGGCGGAAGTGAGCGGTGACGGCATCGGCTCGCAGCAGCTTGCGTTCGCTCCCGGCAAGGTCGCTCCCGGCAACTATGCTTTTGCCGTAGGCACGGCGGGGAGCGCGACGCTCGTGCTTCAGACGGTGCTGCCTGCGCTGATGATGGCTTCGGGTAACAGCTCGCTCGTGCTGGAAGGCGGGACGCATAACCCGTTCGCGCCACCGTTCGATTTTCTGGCAAAGGTCTTTCTGCCGCTCGTCAACCGGATGGGGCCGCAGGTCAGCGCGAAGCTCGAACGCCCCGGATTCTATCCGGCGGGCGGGGGGAAATTCAGCATTGAGATTGAACCTGCGCCGTCGCTCAATCGTATTGATCTGCTCGAACGCGGTGAGATTCGCGTGAGGAATGCGCGGGCAATGATCGCCAGCCTGCCGCGAAAGATTGCGGAAAGGGAGCTGGCGCTGGTCAAAGAAAAGATGTCGTGGAACCCCGAATGGCTTCGGGTCGAAGCAGTGGATAATTCGCTCGGGCCGGGAAACATCGTGATGATCGAACTGGAAAGCGAACACGTCACCGAACTCTTCACCGGATTCGGCGAGCGCGGCGTTCCGGCTGAAGGCGTGGCGGATCAGGCGGTACAGGCCGCGCGGCGCTATCTGGCGGCTGACGTGGCGGTGGGTGAATACCTCGCCGACCAGTTGATGATTCCTATGGCGCTGGCCGGCGGCGGGTCGTATACGACGCTCCCGCTTTCACGGCACGCGACGACGAACATCGAGGTGATTCGCAAGTTCCTCGATGTGGGTATAGAGGTAGAAACGATTACCAATCGTTCATTGAAGGTAACCATTCGGTCATAGAATTGCCGAATCTGACAGCTAAAGTAATTTTTCTTTGGTAGCAACGAAGTTTTTGCTTGACAGTCAGCAGCGGGAAAGGCTATAACACGGCTTCGTTATTTATAGCCATATAACGATAGGTAATAACCTGCTTCAACACGACGGGCTTTTAACTATGACGTTCAGATCACACAACAGAATACCGGCGAAGAGTCGCGAAGCCGCCCAGGCGGCGTTATGGCGACCGACCGGGACGGTGTGTATGGGCGTCGTCGCAACCACACCGGTCCGTATTGGCACATCCGATATGCTTATGCTGCAACAGGGCGGCATTAAGCCCGAACGGTTTAATTCGGATTATCGCCATAAATCAGGACAATAGCCCAGCGGGAGCGATCTTCCCGCTCCCGAAAATACTCAATAAAATCAGTCAGTTTTCGGTTTTTCGGCAGCAACAGGTCGCTCCGGGGATAAAGTGCCCCGAATGACGCTCCTTAGCTGTTGTCTGATCCGAAATCCCCGGAGCCCTGCGGCTGTGTTGCAGCTTGCCGGGCTGATGACGAGTTATTGTCGGGATGGCCGAACTGGGAAGGCACCGGTCTGTAAAACCGGATTCTCTCTGAGATAACTGGAGGTTCGAATCCTCCTCCCGGCATCAGGTTTTACAGAGCAGAAAAGCTATAGATTGATAGCTTAGCTGGATAAGCAAGGTGTAGCTAAGGGTGGGAGAAGTGTTGCCTGAAGGCTGCGCGTAAATAGCAAGGTATAGAGTTATAGGAGCGTAGGGTAATGGCTAACCTGACTGCCTCCAAAACAGTTGATCCGGGTTCGAATCCCGGCGCTCCTGTCGGAATTGAAATACGGAGACGTGGCCGAACTGGTAAGGCACTGGTCCGCTAAACCAGAGAGTGAAAGACCTCGTGCGGGTTCGAGTCCCGCCGTCTCCGCCAGCATTGATCTTTGAATTCGGAGGCTTAGGCTAACTGGTAAGCCAGCAGTCTTGAAAACTGCCGCGTGAAAAATCGCTTGTGGGTTCGACTCCCTCAGCCTCCGCCAGAATAGGAATCAGGCCAGCGTGGCGCAACTGGCAGACGCGCCCGTTTCAGAGGCGGGTTGTTGTGGGTTCAAATCCCACCGCTGGCACCAGATTGTGGAGTCGTAGCTCAGTTGGAACAAGAGCATCCGTTTCCGAAGCGGAAGGCCGGGAGTTCAAGTCTCTCCGACTCCACCAGATCAATTGCGGACGTGGCGGAATCAGGTATACGCACCTGTCCGAGACGCAGGTTGATGAGAGTTCGAATCTCTCCGTCCGCACCAGATCGGGCGCGCAGGAGTGGCGCAACTGGCAGACGCGCGAGTCTCAAAAACTCGACCCTGAGGGTTCGACTCCCTCCTCCTGCACCAGAGTTGTAAGGATGAAGTATGAATGATGAACGATGAAGTGAATACGCGGATTCATCCTTCATCGTTCTGCCTTCATCGTTGAATTTGCGGGTGTGGCTCAAATGGTCAGAGCGCAGGCTTGCCATGCCTGAGGTTGCGAGTTCGAGTCTCGTCGCCCGCATCAGTAACAGGTGGCCGGTAACTGGCAGTCAGGCTGCCGAATACCGACTACCACCTGAGTACGCATGGCCGAGTGGACACAGGCACAGGGCTGCAGTCCCTGCGAGACGGGTTCGATTCCTGTTGCGTACTCCAACATTTGATGGGCCGGAGTGGCGAAAGCTGGCAAACGCGTTGCGCTTAAACCGCAATCATTGAGGGTTCGACTCCCTCCTCCGGCACCAGTTGAAATTGGCGCGGGAAGTAGAAGCTTCAATCGGGGCTCATAATCCCGACCCGGCCGGGGCAGTACCGGCTCCCGCAACCATAGTTTCAGGGTCTGTCGCCTAACAGCAGGGCAGATGGCTTTTAACCATCAGGGTGAGAGTTCAAGTCTCTCCAGACCCACCAGTTCTACCGGCGGCGTCGAAGGACGTGACTTCACGGTTCTATGAAAAGTACTCCCGTAGTTTAACTGGCAAAACAGCAGGCTTATACCCTGCCCGGCGCCCGATGAGCGCACGATGCGGGTTCGAATCCCGACGGGAGTACCAGAACCGGTTAATTGCAGATTGCGGATTTCAGATTTCAGATTGATTGCTCTTTGTATGGTGGGTGCTGCTCTGTTGGCTGAGCCCCTGACTGTGAACCAGGAGGACGCCGGTTCGATTCCGGTCACTCACCCCAAATATTCTGGGATGTCGTCTAACGGGCAGGACGCAACTCTTTGAAAGTTGGTGTCGAGGTTCGAATCCTCGCATCCCAGCCAATGTGCCTGAAGCTCGGGTGGCAGAGCGGACGGTTGATAACCGTCAGGTCGGGAGTTCGAGTCTCCCCGGGCACACCAGTTTGAATGGCCCGTTGGTGTAGCCGGTGAACACGCTGGTTTCTCAAACCAGAGATGATGAGTTCGAGTCTCATACGGGCTGCTGATGATTGACATGGCGGTGAATGCAAAGGGTCGCGCGGGCAGTCTTTCAAGCTGTCGTTAGCCGGGTTCGAGTCCCGCCACCGCTGCCAGATGTTTATGGGGCCGTGGGCCAGTCGGAGTGGCCGCAGCGCTGTCAACGCTGAGATCGCGGGTTCAAGTCCCGTCGGTCCCGCCAGTTCTTTGAATAGATGGATCGGTAACTCAACTGGCAGAGTACCTGCCTTTTAAGCAGGGAGTTGCGGGTTCGAGTCCCGCCCGATTCACCAAAGCTATGGATCGGTAACTCAACCGGAGAGAGTACCTGCCTCTTAAGCAGAGAGATGTCAGTTCGACTCTGACCCGATCCACCAATTCAGGTATGGCTGCGTAGCTCAGTCGGCAGAAGAGCGCTTCCCTCATAAGGAAGAGGTCAGTGGTTCGATTCCACTCGCAGCTACTATGGTATTTGAAATGATTGCCGGATCGTTCAACTGGCAGGACGCTCGGTTGTTACCCGACTGATCCGGGTTCGAATCCCGGTCCGGCAGCCAGCAGTTATCGGAGTGTAGCTCAGCCCCGGGCAGAGCGCACGGTTCGGGACCGTGAGGGCGGAGGTTCGAATCCTCTCACTCCGATCAGATTGATCAGCGGCGAATGCAGGTGGAACTACATTCGACTCTAACTCGACAACGTTTCATCGCTTCTTGTCGCCGCCTATGCCTGCGAAGCGCAACAGGCAGCGCACTGGTCTTCCAAACCAGAGGCAGCGGGTTCGACTCCCGTCGCAGGCTCCAGATGCGCTGACGTAGCTCAACGGAGGCAGCAGCCGTCTCGTAAGCGGCAGGTTGTGGGTTCGATTCCCACCGTCAGCTTCGGATGTTTGAGAATCATTGAGAGGTCGTCTAACCGGCAGGATGGCAGGTTCTGACCCTGCGGATCGTGGTTCGAATCCACGCCTCTCAGCCAGATCAGCTTTCAGCGATCAGCGGTCAGCTCTCAGCTTTCAGAACCGGTTCGGCGGTTATCGTCTGGCTGACGGCTGACAGCTGAATGCTGACCGGTATTGCAGGAGCGTAACTCAGCGGAAGAGTGCCTGTCTTACAAACAGGAGGTCACAGGTTCAAATCCTGTCGCTCCTATCGAATTGAAAACGGGGTCGTGGCCAAACTGGCAAGGCGCTGGTCCTGCAAACCAGTTATTGCGGGTTCGAGTCCCGCCGACTCCATCAGATTTGCCGGTGTAGCTCAGTCGGTACGAGCGCAGCCATGGTAAGGCTGAGGTCGTGAGTTCGATTCTCATCACCGGCCCCAGAATTTCGGGATGTAGGGTAGAGGCCACCCACTTGTCCTGGGAACAAGTTCACGCTGGTTCGATTCCAGCCATCCCGATCAGGTCTTTGTAAAGTTATCTCCGTGTAGCTCAGTGGAATCAGAGCGCCTGACTACGAATCAGGAGGGCGCAGGTTCGAGTCCTGCCACGGAGGCTGAGTTTGTCCCTCGCCCGTTAGTCATTGGCCGATGTAAACGGGGACAGAGCTGATGGAAAGCAGGCGGGCGGGGGGCAAAGCCTGATCAGGGTTGGGTCGCACAACAGGCAGTGCATTCGGTTGAAGCCCGAAAGGACGGAGTTCGAGTCTTCGCCCAACCACCAGTTTAAGACAAAGGAGAAAGTAAAAAGGTAAAAGTCGGAGCGCCGGAAAGGCCAGCTTACTTTTTACTTGTGCGGATAACAGGGTGGCGTAGCTCAGCTGGAACCAGAGCGGCTGTCTCCTAAGCAGCAGGTCGTGAGTTCAAGTCTCACCGTCACCTCCAGCTTGGAATAACGGGTCAAAGCTATGAATTGCTTCAGAACAATCAGGGTTCGTAGCTCAGTTGGAACCAGAGCGCTCGTCTTCTAAACGAGAGGTCGAAGGTTCAAGTCCTTCCGAACCCGCCAGATGTAGCGGCGAACTTTCCGGTTTGCCGAGTTTCATAACAACGTGCCTTTAACGGAAACACCAGCAAATCTGAAGGTTGCTGTACAGCGCGAGAGTAATTTATGGAGTCATCACAACGAATCATCTCAAGGAGAGTCCTTCTGCTTAACGCTTCGTACGAGCCGCTCAATCTGGTGTCGGCTCCGAAGGCGCTCGCGCTGGTCTGGAGGAAGGCGGCAGAGATCATCGAACGCGACGAGGGCCGGGTGTTGCGGACGGCGCGGTTTGAATTCGACGTGCCTGCGGTCGTACGACTCGTGCGTTATGTGGACACGCGCACGCGCCGGCAGAACCGGATGGTCAGCCGGTTGCGCATCCTGATCCGCGACAAGCACCGCTGCCAGTATTGCGGTCGGCGCGGGACTCAGTTCGACCTGACGCTTGACCACATCATTCCGCGGTCGAGGGGAGGTCAGTCGGTGCCGGAAAACCTGTGCGCGTCGTGCAAGGAATGCAATCAGCGAAAGGGTGATCGCACGCCGGATGAAGCTCGGATGCCGCTGCTGTCGAATCCGAGTGCGCTCTACTACGGTCTGGAACGGGCTGTCATGATTCAGGCAGCCGATTCAAGGCCGGAGTGGAGGAAGTATCTCTGCCTTGAAGAGATCGCTTCGGCGATTGCCTGAGAATCAGGGTTACAGCTGATTGCTCAGTAGCGTTCTCAGCCAGAAAGCACGCGGACGGATATTATCCTGTCCGCGTGCTTCCAGTAATGTCAGTGGAAGGCTTTGCTGGCGTACCATTGAACCAGCGAATTGCCAAAGAAGAGTGCGAACACTGCCGCCGGGCCAAGGAAGACTCCGTAGGGCAGGGCAGTTTTCATTCCCTCATCACTTTTTCGCGCAAGAACCACGCCGATGATTGAGCCGAGCAGCGAGCCGACGAGGATGACCAAGATGGCTGATTGCCAGCCGAGAAATGCGCCGATGACTGCCATCAGCTTTACATCACCGAGTCCCATTCCCTCAAATCCGCGAACATAAAAATAAGCCGCGCGCAGCAGCCAGATGATCCCGCCGCCGACGAGCGCGCCGAGCCACGCGCGGAGCAGATTGGAGTATGCGAGATCGTACGCATCGCCTTCAATATCAGCTATCCCTGTGGCGCCGCGAGTTGAAAGCAGGTAGCCCTTGATGGCCCAAGCAATAGCTAGCACAACTCCGAGAATCATTGTTCCGTAGACCACTCGGTCGTGCTGCCGCTGTGCTGCGCGCTCTTTCTCCAGATCTGGAGGTTCGTCCTCAATCTTTTCATCTTCCGTCCATTCGAAATACTTGCCGAAGAGGACATCATCGAGTCGGTCAATGACCCAGAACACCGGCGCGGCAAGGGCCAACAGCAATGCCCCGTATACCGAGGGCCGGAAAAACGCGAAATCAATTTCAGGCTGAAAGCCATAAAATCTGTGGTAAGCCGGGTCTCTTGGCTTTGTCCCGATCAATACACTCCACCAAGCCAGTGTGGTGACTGCTGTAATCCCAAACAGAAATGCCGGATAAGTAATCACATTCGGCAGCAGCTTATGCTTCGCATCAATGAATGTCAGCGAAACCATCAACGCAACGAAAATCATCTCCGCAATCGCCACCCATGTCGGCCCGCTTTCCCAGACGACAGCCAGAAACAGCAAACCCGTCAGCAGTTCAACCGCCGGGTAAATCAATGAGATTTTCGCCTTGCACGCGCGGCATTTCCCGCCCAGCACCGCGTAACTGATCAGCGGAATGTTGTCGTATGGCTTCACCGGCGCGTCGCAGCTTCCGCAATGTGAGCCGGGAAAGGCGATTGACTCGCCGCGCGGCACGCGCCAGATTACGACGTTCAGAAAGCTGCCCACCATCAGGCCGAAAACAAAAGCCACGACGGCGTAAAAGGCGAACGGAAGATCAGCAGGAAATGGCATGCACTTTCATGGATCAGACGGGATGAAAAATCAGGATCAGACCCGTGGGGCGGGGAAGCGGCATTAGACCGTCGCCTTGCAAAATTTGTCAAGCAGGAAAAAGATCACAGGTCTGACCAATCAGCGCTTCCCTTTCCCCTTGCCCTGCCTGCTATAATCGGCGGCGATGATTCGCTTTGAGGATGTCGTCAAAACGGTCGAGAAATATCATCCCGACGCAGACCTTGATCTGCTGCGGCGGGCGTACATCTTTTCGGCCAAGGAACACCGCGATCAGGTGCGCAAATCGGGCGAGCCTTATCTCATTCATCCGCTTTCGGTTGCCGGGATTCTGGCGGATATGAAACTCGACGTGGTGACGGTCAGCACCGGGTTGCTGCACGATGTGGTCGAAGACACGCTGACCACGCTCGATAACATCAGCGATTATTTCGGCCCGGAAGTCGCCCATCTGGTTGACGGCGTCACCAAAATCAGCAACCTCGGCAAAGTTTCGCGCGAAGAGGCTCAGGCGGAAAACCTGCGCAAAATGCTGCTGGCGATGGTGGACGACATCCGCGTGGTGCTGGTCAAACTGGCCGACCGCTTGCACAACATGCGGACGCTTCAGCACCTCTCAGCCGAAAAGCGCAACCGGATCGCGCAGGAAACGCTCGACGTTTACGCGCCCATCGCGCACCGGCTCGGGATGGGGAAGATTCGCGCCGAACTTGAAGAACTCGCCTTCAAACATCTCGACCCGGAGTCCTATGAAAAACTTCAGTCGGCGATTGAGCGGCGGCGCACGGCGATTGACACATTCCTCGAAGAGGTCAAAGCGCGCATCACGCAGCACATGGCTGAAGAGGACGTTCCCATCGTCGAAGTGCAAGGGCGCACCAAACGCCTCTACAGCGTTTACCTGAAGATTCGCCGGCAGAAGATCACGCTCGATCAGGTTTATGACCTCGTCGCCATCCGCATTCTGACCAAAGACGTGCGCGATTGTTACGCGGCACTCGGCGTCATTCATCAGAACTGGCACCCGGTGCCGGGGCGCTTCAAGGACTGGATCGCGACGCCGCGCGAAAATGGCTATCAGTCGCTGCACACTTCGGTCGTCGGTGACGAAGGCCAGCCGTTCGAGGTCCAGATTCGCACCGAAGAGATGCACCACATCGCCGAAGAGGGCATCGCCGCGCACTGGAAATACAAGGAAGGCAAGGGGCTGGATACGAGCGAAGACGAGACGACGAAGTGGCTGCGCCGGCTGGTCGAATGGCAGCAGGAACTGCCCGACGCGCGCGAATTCGTTGATACTCTCAAACTCGACCTGTATCCCAAGGAAGTCTACGCCTTCACGCCCAAGGGCAAGGTCGTGCAGCTGCCGCGCGGGGCCACGCCGGTTGACTTCGCCTACGCAATTCACACCGAAGTCGGCAACCTCTGTACGGGCGCGAAGGTCAACGGCCGCATCGTCCCGCTGAAATACGAGCTGCGCAACGGCGAGATCGTCGAGATTCTGACGACGCCCGGCCACCGCCCCAGCCGCGACTGGCTCAACTTCGTCGTCACTTCCAAGGCCCGCGGCAAGATCAAACACTGGCTGACCGAACAACAGCGCATTCAGTCAATCGAGATCGGGCGCAAGCTCTTTGAGAAAGAAGCCGCGCGCCTTCGCGTGAAGGTCAAACAGGTGCTGGAAGACGAGCGCCTGCCCCAGATCCTCAGCGACCAGGGCATCCCGAAGATTGACGACATGTTCGCGACAATTGGTTACGGCAAATTGTCGCCCAAATCAATTCTGGTGCGCTTCATCCCCGAAGAGAAACTGGCCGAAGTCGAGCAGGGCAAAACCACGCGGTTCCAGAAGGTCAGCGACGTCGTGCGCAAGGCCCTGCGGCTCGGCGAAGACCGCATCACGGTGAAGGGGATTGACGACGTGATGGTTTACCGCGCGCGCTGCTGCAACCCGATCCGCGGCGAAGACGTGATCGGTTACATCACGCTGGGCAAAGGCGTCGCCGTCCACGCAAAGCGCTGCCGCAACGCCGCCAACCTGATGGTCAATCGCGAGCGCATCGTGGACGTGGACTGGATCGGCGCCGACGGCAGCGCGCCTTCGGCCTACGCCGTCACGCTCTCGGTCAGCACCGAAGACCGTCAGGGCATGCTGGCGATGCTGACCAACGCGATTGCCAACATCAAGACCAACATCCGCGACGCCCGCGCCAGCGTACTCAGCAACGGCAGCGGGCGCATTGACGTGACCGTTGACATCATGGACCTGAAACACCTGGAGCGCGTCATCAGCGCCATCAAGAGTGTTGACGGCGTGATTGACGTCGAGCGCCTGGGCTCGCAGCAGCAGAAGAACGGCCACAGCGATAATTGAGTCCCGGCGCATAATCAGAAGGCTTATTCCGAAAGGCTCCTTCACCGCAGAGACGCGGAGTTCGCTGAGGTAACGCAGAGAAAAACATAAACCTCTGCGCTGTCTCTGTTCTCTCTGCGCCTCTGCGGTGAACTCTTCTCTCTCTCCAAAGCCCCAACCCACTGGAAGGAGTTCACCATGAAAAGAGTCCCCCTGTGCCTGTTGCTCCTCGTCGCGCTCTTCACCGTGAGCGCGGGTGATTCAAAGCCGAAGACACAACACCACGCATCCGGGAAATCAGCGGCCAGCGAGCAGGCGGAAGCGTTGCAGAAGCTGATTGCCGGCAACCGGCGGTTCGTGGCTCACCGAATGCAGCGCCCCAATGATTCCATCGCCCGGCGCGTCGATCTGGCAAAGAACGGGCAGCGCCCTTTCGCGATTATCCTGAGTTGTTCGGATTCGCGCGTGCCGCCCGAAGTGGTCTTCGATAAAGGGCTCGGCGACCTGTTCGTCGTCCGCGTGGCCGGCAACGTCGCGAATGACGCCGTGATCGGCAGCATCGAATACGCCGCCGAACACCTCGGCGCGAAGCTCGTACTGGTGCTGGGGCACGAAAGCTGCGGCGCGGTCTCTGCCGCCATCGCAAATAACAGGGAAGCTCACGTAGCTGCGCTGGTTGATGCCATCAAACCCGCGGTGGATAAAGTCAATGCGAGCCAGCCGGAAGCTCGCAAGCCTTCGCAGGCTGAACACACCGCGCAGGTCGTCAAAGCCAACGTCGAACTGGTCGCGAGCCAGCTCAAAGCAAGCGACCCGGTGTTAGCGAAGATGGTCAGGGAAGGGGAATTGAAAATCGTCGGCGGTTATTACAACCTGAAGAGCGGCAGGGTGGATTTGCTTCAGTAAGGGGCAGGGACAGAATCAAACTACCCAACCCCGGAGGACACGGGGAAAGCAGCAGATCTTCTGGTTTGGTTTTCCCTTCTGCCCCCTGATCCCCGTGGTTGATTTACCGGGTGTAGTGATTGAATTCCTCCTGAGCAGGTTCGGTATGTTTCAGGGGCTGACCCGGCGACCCGGTGGCGTCTCGCGGCGGATCGCTCGCCTCTGTGAAACGGGAAGGCTGATCGTCACTTCGCCATTGTTATCGAGCGTCGCCGTGACGGTCTGGCTCGCTCGTCCGTAAACAGCCGTGACGTGGTATGTGCCTTTGAAGCCGCGCACCGTGTAACGTCCCGCCGCATCGGAAGGGCCGTTCGTGTTCGTCCACCACTCTCTGAACAACAGATCGTTGTAAACCAGGGCGTTCGGCTTCGATGACCAGTCGCCGCGATACATTGCGCCGAGCGGCATCCAGTGGGAGTTTTCCCAGAATCCCCACATCAGGAAATCGTCGAACTTCGGGTAGCTGAAGACGAGTGTCATCAGGTCGCGCGTGAAATCGGCCTGGAGTTGCTCATCCGCTGTCGCGAAGTCGAACTCCGTGATCGAAAGCGGCACGCGCAGTTGCGAATACCTTTCGATGATTGATTGCAGTGTCGGAATCGGCGTCACTCCGGCGAAATGGCCCTGAATGCCGGCGCCGTCGAGTGGCGCGCCGTTGTCGAGCAGCCAGTTGATCACCGCGAAGTAATAATCCTGATGCTGGATCGCGCCGCCGCCCGCTTCGAGGATGTCGTAATCGTTGATATAGAGCCTGGTGGTCGGATCGAGGCGACGGGCATTCTGATACCACCGGACCATTTCCTGATTGCCCAGCACGCCGTTTGACTGGGCCACGCCCGCCACACCACCGATCCGCCCCTGCACGTCGTAGTTGGTATAAGGCTCATTGAGTACATCCCACTCATACAGCTTCCCATTCACCCCGGGGTCACCCAGCACATCGGCAAAACGATCATCAATGCGCTGGCGCAACGCATCGGGGCTGAGCGATTGCAGACCCGTCGGCATATATTTCCAACTCGGCCAGATCGCGTTATGGCCGCGCGCGGAGAGGTTGTTTTCAAGCAGCCACGTGATTGCCGCCCGCGTATTTCCCTTATTGAAGCTCTGACAGGTAGTGCATTCCCACAGCCCCCACTTCAGATCATTTTCAAAAACCGAGGTCGTGAAGTGACTGGCCACACGCGAACGGTAAAGGTCGTTATCCGTGCCGCCGCCAGTCAGCCGCGCCGCAGTGATTGCCGAACCGAATTTGAAGGCGTGTCTGGTTTGTTGCACGAACACCGTGGCGCCGGGCAGTGGGTTGCCATTGATGTCACGCACGTTCACCGTCAGATCACCTTTGCGATATTGATTGATGCGGCTGTTCGCTTCGACGCGCCACGCGGCATTCGCATCGCGACCGGGATAATACGAGGAATTTGGCAACTGGCTGAGTTGCACGGTCTGCCCGTAATTGAGCAGCGAGATGTCGGCGATTTCAAACTTCTGCGGGCCGCTGGCGAAATGAAAAATCAGATGCGCCTGACCCGGCGCGTAATCGGCGACTGATTTGAATGGAACCTGAAACAGCCTCCATTCACCGGTGTCATTCGGAAAAGGGAGCGTCACGGATTTATCGTAAGGATCAGAGCTTTTCTCAAAGACTGCCTGTGCCCTGATAAAACCATCACCCGACGGTTCCAGTTTGCGCGCGCGGAAACTCAGCAGCAGTGCATCATTTTTGCTGATCGCCGCAGCGGTATTCCATCCCAGGCCTGAATTGTAAATCTGCGCCGACGTGCCATTCGTCGTGATCTGAATGCCCTGGGTAAAGCTCTGGCCAGAAACTGAAACGACCGCGGCGGAGCCGCCAACCTGCGAATCGAAATAAGAGAAGTAGCTTTGAGGGACGCTGGCAGGCAGAACTGAACTGCCCTGCGCATTCAGCGGCGGCGTCGGGCCATAATTGATCAGGCTGATGTCGCCCAGTTCAAAAGTCTGTGGCCCGAAGGCGAATTGAAAGGAAAGTTGCGCTTCCCCGGCGGCGAAGCTGGCGGCGGCTTTGAAAGGAATGACGTACTGCGTCCAGACATCGCTGTTGCAGGGGAAAGTGGTGGCGAGCGATCTGATACCGGGCGCGGACGCCTGCTCGAAAGTGACGATTCCGCGAATGTTGTTGTGGTCGAGAGGCGCAATCTTTCGCACCCGAAAACTGACGGTCAGATTATCCCCGGCACTGATCATCTGAGTGGTTTTCCACCAGAGGCCTGCATCAGCGATATTCGCCGAAGTGCCACTGACCGTGATGCGATACCCCTGGGTGAACGGCTGGCCGCTGACGCTGATCGGAGTAGCCGTGGCGTTCACGCCGACGCTGCCGTTGTAGCTGTAAAGATCGGAGACAATAGAAACGCCCGACTGAGCCAGCCCCGCGGAAGATGCTGCCAGCATCAGGAAGACCGCGAGTAAGGCTGCCAGACTACCCCCGGCACAGGTGAAGGGGTTTTGAAATCTGGTGGTAGTCGTGTGTTTCATCCCGTTACCAGCCCGGCTGCAATCCTGCGGTCACATCCCTTTCCCCGCCTCCGTCTTCGTTATTTCTGTTGTGTCCTGCGCGCTCGCAAGCCTGAATGCCGCTTAAAGAGGTGATCTGTTTTCCCAATCAATGCCTCTTTCTCGTACATCATAGTTTCCTCGTTAGCTCTGTCGCAAGCATCCAGGGTCTATTCATTCTCAGAAAGCCGAACGAAGAATCAATAACTTAGCCCGCATCTGCGAGCTTCCACACCGAGAATGAATTGACCCTGGCAAGCATCACAGCCGGGTCGGGGCAGCGTTGCTGTAATAAGCACCCAAGCATAAATTTTGAGATAAAATGAGCGGGCTATGAAAAGACCCACGAAGTTCGTCGAGCCGCTCACCAAAGCACAACGTCAGCAACTCAAGGAGGTCATGAAGTCTGA
>Ga0070741_10000950_pt1 | contig 95338 bp, 67 predicted proteins | sample Coa_R1_4_FD_66440 | JGI IMG/M metagenome (GOLD analysis project Ga0070741, IMG submission 66440) | Surface soil microbial communities from Centralia Pennsylvania, which are recovering from an underground coalmine fire - Coalmine... | ecosystem: Environmental > Terrestrial > Soil > Unclassified ...
TCTTACTTTTCACATCTCACGCTCGGTTTGCTATTTCAGATGGTTTGACGCTCAAGCGCGGAAACTCTTTTGGCTAACCCAACGATTTTCACCGTCTTTCCGTCTAACCGGGAAAGGCTGGAACGAATGCGGATTTTACGATGCCGGGCGAGGGGGCCGCAAGCAGTGTTACGGACTTTGCAGTTGCGCGAGCAGTTCCCCGAGCGCCGTGAAGATCTCCTTCCCTCCGGCTGCACCACTCTGGATCCTGATTTTCAGAACGCCATTAGGCGAAAAACTCGCTGCCGGATTTTCCGCAAGCAGCCTGAGCAGCCGGTCAGGTTCGACGCGCGCCTTCTCGCCCAGCTTGATCGTGAAGCTCTCGCCGACGCGGTCAATCGTCACAATCCCCAGCCGCTCCGCCGAGCGCCGCACGCCGGCATAAGCGAACAGATTTTCGACCGATTCCGGCAGACGGCCGTAACGGTCGGCGACCTCATCACGAATCCGTCCGAGTTCCTGGTCAGAGCGCGCCGAGGCGATGCGTTTGTAAGTCCGCAGCCGCTGGCTCATATCGAAGATGTATTCATCAGGAATGCGCGTGTCCACGCCGAGGTTGAGTTGCGTGCTGGTCTCATCGGCGATCTCCTCGCCGCGCAGTTCAGCCACCGTGTGTTCGAGCATCTGGGTATACAAATCAAAACCGATCGCGTCAATGTGGCCCGACTGCTGGCCGCCGAGCAGGTTGCCCGCGCCGCGCAGTTCAAGGTCAAGCGCCGCAATCCGGAAGCCCGCGCCCAGATCAGAGAATTCGCGGATCGCGGCCAGCCGGCGGCGCGCAATCGGCGACAGCTCCTGATCCGACGGGATCAGCAGGTAAGCGTAAGCGCGGCGGTTGGAGCGGCCCACGCGACCGCGCAACTGGTAAAGCTGCGACAGGCCGTAAGCGTCCGCGCGGTTGATGATGATCGTGTTGGCGCGCGGAATGTCTATGCCGTTTTCGATGATCGTCGTGGCGACCAGCACGTCGTATTTATAAGCCACAAAATCCAGCACGGCATTCTCCATCTCCTTCTCGCCCATCTGCCCGTGCGCCACGACGAGGCGCGCCTGCGGCACGATGCGCTGGATCAGCTCGGCCACGGCGGTGATTGATTCGACGCGGTTGTGGACGAAAAATACCTGACCCTGACGCTGCAGCTCCTGTTCAATCGCGGCGCGGATGACGTTTTCGCCGAAAGCCACGACGTTGGTCTGGATCGCCAGCCGGTCGCGCGGCGGCGTTTCAATGATTGACATATCGCGCAAGCCCATGAGCGACATATTCAGCGTCCGCGGGATCGGCGTGGCCGTCATCGTCAGCACGTCCACGCGCTTTTTGAGCTGTTTCAACCTCTCCTTGTGCGCGACGCCGAAGCGCTGCTCCTCGTCAACGATGACGAGGCCGAGATCCTTGAAAACCAGATCGCGGGAAAGGATGCGGTGCGTGCCGATGAGAATGTCCACTGAACCGGCCTCGACCGCGGCGACGACTTCCTTCTGCTCCTTCGGCGAGCGGAAGCGAGAGAGTAATTCAATGTTTGCCGGGAAAGCGGCGAAGCGCGAACGGAAAGTCTGGTAGTGCTGGTAGGCCAGCACCGTCGTCGGGGCCAGCACGGCGACCTGCTTGCCATCCATCACGGCCTTGAAGGCGGCGCGCATGGCGACTTCGGTTTTGCCGTAACCGACGTCGCCGCACAACAGCCGATCCATCGGCGTCGGCTGCTCCATATCTTTCTTGCTGTCTTCGATGGCCCCCGCCTGATCCGGCGTGAGTTCGTAGGGGAAGGCGTCCTCGAACTCCTGCTGCCAGGGCGAATCGCCGCTGAAGGCATAGCCGCCGACGAGTTTGCGTTCGGCGTAAAGCTTCAGCAGTTCTTCCGCCATGTCGCGCATCGCGCGTTTGGCCTTCGCCTTGGTCTTCGCCCACGCGATGCCGCCGAGTTTGTCGAGTGACGGCGTGTGGCCTTCGGCGCTCGAGAATTTCTGCACCAGATCGAGCCGCTCAACCGGGACATAAAGTTTTGTGCCCTCGGCGTAAGTGAGCAGCATGAACTCGCGTCTGGCGCCGGTCGCGGCGACGCTGCCGATCCCGGTCATTCGCGCATAAACGCTGCCCGGCGTCTGCGCGTTGTCGGTTTCAAGCTGGACGAGCCCCTGAAACTGGGCGATGCCATGGTCAATGTGAACCACGTAATCGCCGATCTTCAGGTCGCGGAAGTCGGAGATGAAGGCGGCGGCCTGTGAGCGCTTCGCCTGACGCGGGCGCTCGGCGTGAACGGCCTCATCGAAGATGTCGCTTTCAATGTAAAAGCTGACGCTCAACGACGGGATCGAGAAACCGACCGACAGCTCACCGATCACGAGCGTGACCGGCGACTCTGAAGAGTCCGCCATAGTTGCCGCGACCCCGTATTCGTTGAGCATTTCGCGGATGCGGTCGGCGACGCCGGTGCTGGGCAGGGCGAAAATGATTTGATAACCGTCAGCCGTCTGCTGCCGGAGGTCGGCGGCAAGCTCGGCCACCCTTCCGTGCCAGCGGCGAACGGAGCGCGACTGGATTTCGATTTCAGTGATGCCGGGCTCAGGCGGAAAGAGGAAGAGCGGCGTCGGCGCATCGGCGCGGGCAAAAGCGGCGGGCAGCGCAACATCGGCGGCACTGGCAGCGCTCCTCGCGCTGGCGCTGCCGATCTCTTCCGTACTCAGTTCCTCTTCGAGGGCGAGCGCTGCGCTGCCGAGCAATCGCAGTTCGACGCGCTGAGCCGATCTAATTCGCTCGCGCAGTTCATCCGGCGTCAGGAAGAGTTTGTCAGGCGCGAGCGCGATCTCATCCGCCGTCTGGGTGCGGTCGTAACCCAGCTGCGCCTCGTCGAGAATAGAGCGGATCTGTTTTTCGATCTCTGACGGCTCATCAACCACCAGCACCGCGTCACGCAGGTAATCAAACACCGTCGCCGCGAGCGGGCGCACGAGCGGCATCAGGTATTCCCAGCCTTGGAACGGCTCGCCTTCTTCGGCGAAGGCCGTGCGGTCGCGCAGCGCACGGGCGTAACGCTCATCGCCCCAGTACCCGCGGGCCAGCTTCGCCCATTCGCGAAAATCGCCCGCCCCCGCGCGTTCATCGCGCATCGGGGCCATCACGCTCTCTTTGATTTCACCGACCGAGCGCTGAGTCTCAGGGTCGAATTCGCGGATCGAATCAATCGTGTCGCCGAAAAACTCGACGCGCACCGGGCGCGCCGTGCCTTCAACTGTCGCGCTCGGCGAATAGAAATCGAGAATGCCGCCGCGCGAAGAGAACTCGCCGACGCTGCCGACCGGGTCGGAACGCACATAGCCAATCGCGACCAGATGCTCAAGCAGGTAATCGAGCGGCAGCTCTTCGCCCACGCGCAGGATTACGCCCGCGCGCCGCATCTCTTCCAGCGCGACATAGCGGCGCAGGAGCGAGCGCGCCGACAGCAGGATGATCCGGCTCTGATTCTCCGCCTCATCTGAAGCCAGCCGCCAGAGCGCGAGCGCGCGGCGTTCGAGTATTTCGGCATGTGGCGAGGTTCCGCTGTACGGGTCGCTTTCCGAAGCAGGGAGCGTGAAGACTTCGGCTTCGCAGGATTCGGTATTGGCGAGTTGGTTGAGCTGGCGGTAAAAAAAGCGGACGTCGCATTCGAGGTCTTCGAGGTCGCGCGCCCGCGACCCGACCACGGCGAGGCGGCGGCCCGTCGAGCGCTCGAGCGCCGTAATCGCCAGCGCCTTCGCGCCACTCGCCAGCCCGGCCAGCCGCACCAGCCGCCTGCCCGCGCTCACTTCGGCGATCAGACGCCGGAAGTTTTCGTTTGATTCAATACTGGGAAAATTCGATGACACAGAAAAATCCTGATAGTTCCTCAAACATATCAACTACCGGCCTCACCCAGTATCTCGACCAGCTTTCTGAATCCTTCCATAAAAGCGGGGAAGAATGACGGGTCGTACCAGCCCACAGGCCCTTCCGCACGACACCTTTCAAAAGCAATGCCAGCCGCTTCGCTGAAAAGCCGGGCCTGTTCAGAAGTCAATTCGCTCAGATACAGAGCTTGGAGAGTGCGCGGAAGCTTTTCCTCACTAGTCAGAAATTCAAGCAGATCAGAGTCAGCGTTCTTTTCCCGAAGCACTTTGCAAATCTGGTCAAGCGCCCCCCGATATGCCCAGCCTGCCACCATCCAATTCTTCCCATTATTCAGTGAAATGTAGCCACTCATTATCTGCCTTTGCCTATTGGTGCCTCACGAGGATTCGCTCGATGATTTCCGAGGTCGAACAGCCTTCCACGAATGGCAGATTCAGCACGCGCCCGCCCGCGGCTTCGACCTCCTCGCGGCCAATGATCTGATCCACGCCCCAGTCGCCGCCTTTGACCAGAATGTCCGGCAGCAACGCGGCGATGATTCCCTGCGGCGAGACGTCGTCGAAGACCGTCACATAATCCACGCAGCCGAGCGCCGCCATCACTTCGGCGCGTTCGCGTTCATTCAGAATCGGGCGCGCCGGGCCTTTCAGCTCATGCACGGCACGGTCGCTGTTAAGCGCCACGATCAGAGCATCACCCAGCGCACGCGCCTCTTTCAGATAACTGACGTGGCCGGGGTGCAGCAGGTCAAAGCAGCCGTTGGTAAAGACAACGATATGACCCGCACGGCGCAGGCGCTCGCGCTCATTCTTCAATTCATCAGGCGAAAGGATTGCGGCCATCAGAGGCCATCTTAGAGGACGGGGATTGAGTGAGACAAGTGGCAGGTTTGATCGGATGCCGGGAAGCTACAGGGCAGTCGCGCGGCGGCGATTGAAAATCTGTCGCCGCGCCTGCCGTCCTGCCACTCACATATTCTGATAAAAGCTGATGATCAGAAACGCGGCCATGAGTGCGAGATTGAAGAAGACCAGAAATACGGTCAGCGATTCCATATCCTGCTGCTGCTGCTCTTTGCTGAAGATTGACATAGTGTGCCTCCTGATAACCTTTCATTCAGCGATTTATTTTCCACCTCGTGGCGGCGGCGATTGGTGACCACAACACTGGCAATGAGCGTGCCTCCGGTCTGGAGTGAGCAGGATCAGAGATGGATGAAAAACCTCCGCCCCGGAGGGAATGGGAAAATCGCTTGAGACAGGGGATTTAGGCGGCTGGAAGATTCAGCCGAAAAGATTCCGGGGCGATGCAGTTAATGATGCCGTGTCGCGGCCTGGTCGGAAATGGTTGAGGGTGCCGCACGATTTGGTATGTGAGGCAGCAGGCGGGCTGTGACTTTTTGTCACGGTGTTGACGAATTCAATTCCTGGGGGCGCGATAGCCGGGTCTGGTCTTCGCGACCCAGCCCTGACGTCTGACTTCAACACGCAGCTTGCGCCAGGTGCCGTCGTGCCTGTCATTGGTCGGGTAATAGCCGATGGAATACTGCGTGCGCAATTCAGCCGCGATGCGCTCGTAAGCTGGCCCCAGTTGTTCGAGCGTTTTGACCGGATAGACGCGCCCGCCCGTCTTGTCCGTCATCACACGCATCTCGCGCCGCGCCGATTCATACAACTGATGATTGATCTGCTTCCGCTCATCCTTCGGGATGATGCAGTGGGTGTCGAATCTGATGCGCCTTTTGTTAACGGGCGATTCGGTCTCGGCGTAGAACTTCTTCAACTGTTTGGCTGAAAACTCGAAGTGGCTGTTGTCGTAGCAATCGCGCAGCATCCCGGCTTCGGTGAAAGCCTCGGTGTCCACCTCCAGAAAATAGAGCGCCGCGCCGGATCGCTCGACGGCGGGCAGCAGTTGCTCGTAAGTGGACTGACCGAACGAATCCACGCCGTCAGTCAGCGCGATCACGGCCTTGCGACCCTGAACGTTTTTGAGAACTTCGTCGAGTGCGAGCAGCACCGCGTCGTAAACCGCGCTGCCTGTGCCCGGCTGCAGCCGCCCGAGCGCCTGCTCGACCTTCTCGCGGCTGGAAGTCAGATCTTCGAGCAGTTCGATCGGCTCGCTGAATGCCACCACCGCGACGCGATCCTGCGGGCGTAGTTCGTCAAGAAAGCGGAGCGCCGCGCGGCGAATCAGCGCCAGGTCGTCACTCGTGCTGCCAGAAGTATCAATCAGCAGCACCAGGTTGAATGGCACTTCGGTGGTGGAAAAATTGCTGACCCGCTGCGGCACGCCGTCCTCGTAAACGGCAAAATCCTCGGCCCGCAGCAGCGGAGCGTTCTTCAACCCGGCGCGATCCGTCACGTTGACGTCAATCGAAACCAGCTCGGTGTTGATGCGCAGCGTCCCTTCCTGTTCTTCGATCTTCTGGGGCTTTCCATTCTGTTCAGGTCTGGCCGGCTTTTCCTGAGCGGCGACCGCGGCGCACAGCAGCAGGCACAGCATTACCGGACAGATTCTGATGAGTGGTGAAGAGCGCGGCAGAAAAGACATCACAGAATTCCCTTGTTATGATCGCGACAGCCGGAATGATAACTGGCATGAGGATCTGTTCGGATCCTCCGGGAGTGATTGCCAGTATACTTGAAGGCAATTTGCCCGCAAAGCTTGACAGCCCTGCTGGTGGTCTGTACCATTGCGCCTGCTCTGGAAGGGTTCAGGCACGTATGTCAATGGTAGACGGCCACCCTTACAAGGTGGAGGTTGGGGGTTCGAATCCCTCCGTGCCTACCACCGAATCGGGGATTTCAAATCCGGGATTTGAAATCAACGGGCAGGGCGGTTGACAAGTTCGCTCGGTATGCGGAGTCGTAGTTCAGTTGGTTAGAACGCCGGCCTGTCACGTCGGAGGTCGCGGGTTCGAGTCCCGTCGGCTCCGCCATTCCAAACAAGCGAACCTGTCGGGCGATCATAAACGGTTCCGCCATCGGCTCTCATTTTTCCTTTACAATCCCTGAAGCCGCTCGCTTTTCGGTGGGCGGCTTTTCTATCTTAATCGGTATCCGGATCTGAAATGACCAGACAGCCCAGGGTGGCTCCGGTTATGCTCCGCATCGAAGACGCGCTCGACCTCATGCTCGATCACACGCCGTTGCTCGCGGCGGAAGAAGTCGCGCTCGCTGACGCCCTCGGGCGCGTGCTGCGTCGCGATGCCCTGTCCGATACTGATCTGCCTCCTTTCAACCGCGCGCGGATGGACGGGTACGCAGTGAGGGCGGTGGATACGACGGACGCAAGCACTAAGCATCCCGCGAGATTGCGTTCCGTCGGCGAGCTTGCCGCCGGGCAAAGCTTCCCGCGCCCGGTCGAGGCGGGCGAAGCCGTGCGCATCATGACCGGCGCGCCCGTGCCGGAAGGCGCCGATGCGGTGCAGAAAATCGAAGTGATCCGGGTGAATGAGGACGTAGTTGAAATCGAAGAACCGGTCACGCCGGGCCAGTTCATCACCCCGCGCGGCGTCGAGGCGAAAGCGGGCGAAGTAATGGTTTCGTCCGGCGAACGCATTACCCCGGCGGTCGCCGCCGTGCTGGCCAGCTTCGGTTATGCGCGCGCCCGCGTCTCGCGCCGCCCGCGTCTCGCGCTGCTTTCGACCGGCAGCGAGCTGGTTGACGTGGCCGCGACGCCGGGACCGTCGCAGATTCGCAACTCGAACACTTACTCGCTCGGCGGTTACGCCATTGCGGCGGGCGCGGAGGTGCTGAGCGCCGGCATCGTGCGTGACGATTTTGAAGCGACCAGACAGGCCGTCGCGGACGCCGCGTCGAAATCCGACGTGGTGATGCTCTCGGGCGGCGTTTCGATGGGCGATTACGATCTGGTCAGACCCGTGCTGAGCGCGCTCGGCGCGGAAATTCACGTCGAGAAAGTCGCGATGCACCCGGGCAAGCCGACCGTGTTTGCGAAGCTCAATGAGACGGTGATCCTTGGACTGCCCGGCAATCCGGTTTCGGTCGCCGTCGCCTTTCATATTTTCGCGCTGCCGGTGCTGTTGAAAATGCAGGGCGCGAGTGAGATTCAGCTCCCGCGCGTGCAGGCTTACGTGGCGCGCAAGGTCAAAGGCGCTCCGCCGCGTCGCAGCCACCAGCCCGCGCGGGTGGCCATCAACCAGGGCCGTGCCGAAGCCGAGCCGCTCAAGTGGAGCGGTTCATCCGACCTCATCGCGTTTATGCGTGCCGACGCACTGATCGTCGTGCCGGAAGATCGCAAGAGCATTGAGGCCGGTGAACTGGCCGAGGTAATTCTGTTGCGATGACCAGAAAAGCCCAGTCACAACTCTCACACCTCGACGCCGAAGGCCGCATCACGATGGTGGATGTCGGGTCAAAGGCCGCGACCGCGCGGACCGCCGAAGCCAGCGGGTTCGTGGCGATGTCGCCCGCCACGATCAAAGCCATTCGCGGGCGCAGCACGCCGAAAGGTGACCCGCTCGAAACGGCGCGACTGGCCGGCATACTGGCGGCCAAGCGCACCGCCGAGCTGATTCCGCTCTGCCATTCACTCGCGCTCTCGCACGCCGACGTGCAGATCAGACTGAACAGGCGCGGAGCGCAGATCACGGCCACTGCATCAACCGTCGCGCAAACGGGAGTCGAGATGGAGGCACTCACGGCGGTCTCAGTCGCGGCGCTGACGCTTTACGACATGTGCAAGGCGATTGATCGCGGGATGACGATCACTGACATTCGTCTGGAACGCAAAAGCGGCGGACGGTCAGGGGAATGGCGAAGAAATGGAGGCAGGGAGTGAAAAGCAGAAAGCGTTGATCCGCACCTCTGTCATTACTGTTTTTCATTTTTCATCGTGGAAGAAGTATCCGCTCTGAAAAAACTCGAGGATGCGCTGGCCGAACATTACGGCTGGGCAATTAACCCTACGGCCCGCGGGAAGATCTCGACCGCCGTGGCGCGCAAAGCGGGGCGGCTGCACGTCCCGATTGACGAATATTGCAGGCTCATCGCCTCGAACCAAAGCGAACTGTTGTCGCTGGTCGAAGAAGCCGCGCCGGGTGAAACCTGGTTCTTTCGCGAGCCGCAGCAATTCGACTTCCTGCGCTCGCGCGTCCTGCCCGAACTCATCGCCGCACACCAGCCCGCTCAGTCACGCAGCTACCTGAAGGATGATCGTCTGCGTTTGTGGAGCGCGGCCTGCTCGACCGGAGAAGAGGCTTTCTCGCTCGCCATCGCCTTCGATCAGGTCAATCCGCCGCGCGGCAATGTGCAGGTGGACGTGTTCGCGACCGACGTGCGCAACCGGGCGCTGCTTGAGGCGAGCCGGGCGCGCTACCAGATCCCGTCGCTGCGGATGGTCAGCGCGAAGCTGCGCGAGAGATATTTCGAGCATTCAGGAGGCAGCCCCGACGCGCCGCTGGACGGGCGCTACACGGTCATCCCGTCAATCCGCCGGCTGGTGGCCTTCCGCCGCGTCAACCTGCTCGACGGCATTTTCTGGAAAGGCGTCGCAGGACGTTTCGATCTGGTCGTGTGTTCGAACCTGCTGCTCTACCTGCACGGCATGGCGGCGCGGCAGATGGTCGAACGCCTGAGCCGCGCCGTGCGCGAAGGCGGGTACCTGATGGTCGCTCCGGCTGAGACTTCGCTCGTCGAACACCCCCGCCTCAAGTCGGTCAAAGACTCTCCTGCATTCTTCCAGCGAACGGCATGAAAGAGCAGAAAGTGAACAGTGGAAAGAGTAAGTGGTGATCCACTTTCCACTGTTCACCTTCTATCTTCTCGTCTCCAGCACGATGTCGAGCGCACGGCTGGCGATGTCGCGGGTGCGTTCGGTCCAGCCCATCTCTTCGCGGTTCTGTTCGTAATCGCGGCGGACTCTTTCCCTCAGCCGCTCGATGAAGGCTTCCGGGTCGGGCGATTTGGCAATCGCAAAGTCAATCGCGCGGTAGGCGTTGTGGATGGTAATCAGCCAGTCAGAGGCCACGTATTCGGGTGTGTCGGGTTCGGCGGCAAATTTTGCAGTCGGCATTATCTTCTCTCCGTCAAAATGAAATCAGTGCATTCAGATCAGAACTCTCAGCTTTCGACTCTTTTCAGCAGAGTCCGCGCCATCCCGGCATAAGCCTCGACGGCGCCGGTCAGGTCTGCTTTCGCAATGTATTCGTGTTCGGTGTGCGCGTCGTGAATCGAGCCGGGCCCGTAGAGCAGGGCCTCGCCCCAGTTCGTCAGGCATGGGATGTCGGTGCCGAAGCGCACGACGCTCGTCGGGATGTGCGCGAGTTCGTCAATCGTGTGCAGGTGAATCGGCACCAGCCAGAAGCCCCGCCTGACTTCGCCGCGCGCGCCGACGACTTTGACTATCGAATCAAAAACCTCGTCAGGGTGCGTGACCGTGCGAAACATAATTTCGCAGGAGGCGAAATCGGGGACGACGTTGGCCTTGTGTCCGCCCGTGATCGTGCCGATATTGTAAGTCGTCGCGCCCAGCTTCGCGTCCGCGGGCAGTTCCATCTTCCGCAGGTCATTCAGGATGTCGAGCAGCTTTTCAATCGCCGATTCGCCCAGTTCGGGGTAAGCCGAATGCGCCGTGCGGCCTTTCGTCGCGAGGCTCACGCGCAACGCACCCTTGCCCGCAATCGCCTGATGGCTTTCAGTCGGCTCGCCGTTGATCAGGAAGCGGCTGCGGGTCGGCAGTTCGTTGGCCCTGCGCGCGCCATCGCTGCCATCTTCTTCGCCGACGACGTAAAGCATCCCAATATTATTCAGCCCTTCCTCGCGCAGCTTCTTTGCGGCGAAGACTTGCGCGGCGATCACGCCTTTGGCGTCGCACGCGCCGCGCCCGTAGACGTTTTTTTCGTCTTCGCGCGGCGGGATGTAAGGCGGCACGGTGTCAATGTGCGAAGACAAAGTCACCAGCGGATCGCCGACCCGCGCCAGCACATTGAACCGGTCACCACTGACCTGCTGCGTGCTGACTTCAAAGCCCTCACCGCTCAGGTAATCGCGCAGCCAGCGACATGCCGCACCTTCGTTCCAAGTGGTGGACTCAACGGACATAAATTCGCGCAGGAATCTGACTATTTCCATAACCGAAGCTGCGGATGTGTGGAATGCAAAGTCGGAATTGAGAGGCGGATTATAGTGGGCGGAGTAGCAAAGGACAAATCAGAGCAGTGGCTGCCCTGAATGTTTTGAACGGGTCCGGCCGGACTGACATTTTGCTCGCCGGGCTTTCTTTTTCCTGAATCTGACAAAGGTCTCATCAGTTACTTCGCAGCCGACGATCAATCTTTCATTACATTCTGCCAGAACGGTCAGGGCCAGCTTTCCATCGATGTAGCATTCCACCCGACCTTGCCCTTTCACCCTCTCGCCCTCAGCCTTGACGAAGTCTTTTATGCCACCAAGTGATTCCATAATCATCTGCATCGTTTCCAGCCTCTGAAAGTGCAACCTTCCGGCTGTTTCACCATCACCGGGCCGGGCAATCAGGATAACCGGCTTGTTCACCGACGAAGCCTGTTTGCTTACTGCGTGTATAACTGCAAGGGTTAACTCGCAATTATCGGGGACGGCTTCAACGGCTTCAGGATAGCCAGTCTGAGGGGATGCTTGAAAGATCATCAGGAGAATTGAAATTACTGCCGCAATGATCATGACAATACCTTCTCCCAATACACTATCTCAGAAAATCCTCCAGCTTCACCGACGCTTCTGTCTTCTCGTCGCGATACTTGACGATGATCGGCGTGTAAACCGACAGGCCCCAGTCTTTCGCCGGGCCGACGTTGATCGCGCGTGAACCGGCGACGACAACTGCGCCCGCCGGAATCTCCAGCGGCCCGTCTTCACTGCGCCGATACACTTCACCGCGCACCGCATCGTAAACCGGAGTCCCGCCGGTCAGGATCACACCCGAAGCGAGGATTGCGCCTTCGCGCACGATTGCGCCTTCGTACACTCCGCAGTTGCCGCCGACCAGCACCTCGTCTTCGATGATCACGGGCATCGCGCCGACCGGCTCAAGCACCCCGCCGATCTGCGCGGCGGCGCTGATGTGGCAGCGTTTCCCGACCTGCGCGCAGCTGCCAACGAGTGCGTGTGAATCCACCATCGTGCCGTCATCAACATAAGCGCCGACGTTGATGTAAGCCGGCGGCATGATCGTCACGCCTGTGCCGAGGTGCGCACCGTCGCGCACTGATGACCCGCCCGGCACCACGCGCACGCCGTCATTGATGCCAAGCCTTTTGAGGGGATAAGTGTCCTTGTCGAAAAAACGAAAATCATCATTGATCGAGTAGTCAACCAGCCCGCCCAAGCGAAAGCCGAGCAGGATGCCACGCTTGACCCACTGGTGGACTACCCAGCGTTCGTCCGGCTGGCGGCTGGCCGCGCGCACTTCGCCGCGATTGAGTGCCCGCTTGAATTCATCGAAGACGGTCAGCGCTTCTCGTTTTTTGTCGCCGGTCAGTTCTGAAACGCGGAAGGTGAAAAGTGATTCGATCTGTGATTCGAGATTTGCAGACATAGAAAGGAAATCCACGAGGGCACGCGCAGGAACACGAAGAAGGGGGCATTGTTTTCTTCGTGTTCTTCCGTGCGCCTTCGTGGATGCTTGTTTTCAGCTGGCGGTGTGCAGCACGGTTTCGGCGGCGACTCCGGCCTGCGCCATGACCTGTTGCAGCTTCTTCCGGTTCGCCTCGCTCATCGGCACGAGCGGCAGGCGGTAAACTTCCTCGATCAATCCCACCATCGCCATCGCCGCCTTGATCGGGATCGGGTTGCTTTCGATGAAGGTCGCCTTGAAGACCGGCATCAGTTCGAGGTAGAGCCGGCGGGCTTCCGCAAAGCGTCCGGCTTCGCACAGGTGCGTCAGCTCGCTCATCCGCCTGGGCAGCAGGTTCGACGTAACCGAAATCACGCCCACGCCGCCGAGCGCGCAGACCGGCAGCACCATGCTGTCATCGCCCGCGAAGATTTTGAATGAACTGCCCGTGAGTGAAGCGATCTCGGCGATCTGAGTGAAGTTGCCCGATGCCTCCTTGATGCCGATGATCTTGTCGAACTCGGTCAGCCGTGCCACGGTTGCCGGTTCCAGATTGACCCCGGTGCGCCCCTGCACGCTGTAAAGAATGACCGGGATTTCGCTGGCCAGGGCGATGGCGCGGTAGTGCTGATACAAGCCCTCCTGAGTGGGCTTGTTGTAATAGGGCGTGACCGAGAGGATCGCGTCCGCGCCGAAGCTGGCGTAGCGGTGTACTTTCTCGATCACTTCACGGGTGTTGTACCCGCCCGCCCCGGCGACCACCGGCACGCGCCCGTCGGCGGCCTTGATGATGCAGTCAATCACCCGCAGCTGCTCGTCGTCCGACAGCGTGACGCTTTCGCCCGTGGTCCCGCAGGCTACGATGAAATCCACGCCGCCTTCAATCTGATATTCGACGAGCCGCCGCAGGGCGTTCGTGTCAACCTCTTCGTTCAGAGTGAACGGCGTGACAATCGCCGTCCCGCATCCGTGCAGCCTGTTCAGGTCAGTCATAGCTCCTCCCTCGATTGCAGATCAGTTCACTCCTGCTCAAAAAGCAACTGCGAAAATTCATAAACTCCGCGCCGCCCGACAATCTTTTCCGCGGCAATAATCGCGCCGAGGGCGAAGCCCTGACGGCTGCGCGCCGTGTGTGTCAGCATAACTGTATCGGCCTCGGAATCAAACCCGACTTCGTGCGTGCCGGGCGCGTAGCCGGCGCGGATGCTCAGGCTGTGTGGCATCCGTTCGCCGTAACTCTCGCGCATCAGCTTTTCGATCACGAGCGCCGTCCCCGACGGGGCATCCTTCTTGAACTTGTGATGATGCTCGACCAGAAACGGGTCGTATTCCGCGAAGCGCGCGTACAGCTGCGCCGCGTACTGCGCGACCTTGAAGAACAGGTTCATGCCGACTGAAAAATTGGCCCCGTACACGAGCGCGGCCTCGTGTTTCACCGCCAGAGCTTTGATTTCGTCTAGATGCTCGTACCACCCGGTCGTGCCCACGACTGTTGGCACGTTCAGTTCAATCAGGCGGCGAAGATTATCAACCGTGGCTTCAGGCGCGGAAAATTCTATGGCCACGTCCATTCCCGCGAGACTTTCCTGTGTGAGTCCTTCGCCGCGCATGTTGTCATCAATGTCGAAGTGGGCGATGACCTCGTGGCCGCGCGCAACCGCGGTCTGCTCGATCATATGTCCCATCTTACCGTAACCGACGATTGCGATCTTCATGATCCCTCAACATTCGGGTTGGTATCCTTCAAAAGTGGCACGAATACTTTGTCCCCATCGTCTCTGATCGCTGCCATCGGGCAACCATCCATAGCTTGTCTGCACTCCTCTTCTTCCTCAGGCGTGGACGGTTGTTTGTACACATAAGCAGCGGGAAGTTCGTCGTCCACCCTGAAATTACCTGAAGCCAGATGCGCACAGATGCCATGATCAAGACAATGCTCCCACACAACATAATACCTGCCGGGGGCGTTCTTCGTGTGCTTGTGAATCTCCTCTGCGGCCACAGGGCACCTTCCATCATCAGGCAGGCTAAACCGCTGCCTGAGCCGTCGCAGTAATTTCAAAAGTGTCTTCATCAAGCTCGCTGAAAAATTCGCGGTGCAGCGCGGTCACGGCCTCCTCGACCTGATCGTCGGCGATGACGAAGCTGACGTTGATCGCCGACGCGCCGTGCGAAATCATCGAGACGTTGATCCGGTCAATGCTCGAAAAGATGCGCGCGGCCAGACCCGGCGTGACTTTCAGGCGCTCACCCACCAGACATATGATCGCCCTGTCACGATCAACCGTCACGTCACCCAGTTCATCCAAGTCTCTCGTGATGGCCGCGAGGTTGCGCGTGTCATCGAGCGTGATTGAAACACTGACCTCAGAAGTCGCGATCATATCAACCGATGTCTCGTGCCGCTCGAAGACTTCAAAGAGCCGCGCGAGGAAGCCGTGCGCCATCAGCATCCGGTCGGACGCCACGTTCACGACCGTCAGGCCACGCTTGAAGGCGATGGCCTTCATCAGGCTGTTTGACGGCGGAGCCTGGCGGACGATGGCAGTGCCAGTGACCTCCGGGCGGCGCGAATTGCAGACGTGAACCGGAATGTCTTTGGCCATCGCGGGCCGCAGCGTCGCCGGGTGCAGCACCTTCGCGCCGAAGTAAGCCAGCTCGGCGGCTTCGGCGAACGAAATCACTTTGACCTTCACGGCCTCCGGCACGATGCGCGGGTCGGTGGTCATAATGCCGTCCACGTCAGTCCAGATCTGAATGTCCCGGGCATCGAGCGCGGCGCCGATGATCGCCGCCGAATAATCCGACCCGCCGCGCCCGATGGTCGTCGTCGCGCCTTCGGCAGTCGAACCGATGAAGCCCTGGGTGACCGGCACTCCGCCATCGACCAGGGCTTTTTCAAATCCGGCCCTGAGCAGCGGGTTGGCGATTTCAAACTGCACCGAGGCGCGGCTGAAATCGTCATTCGTGCGCATCATCTGGCGGACATCAACCCACACGCCTTTGACGCCTGCGGCGCGCAGCGCGGCGGCGACGATCTGCGATGACATCAACTCGCCGTTCGCGGAGATGGCGTCGGCGGCTTCTGGCGTGACTTTGGCCGTGAGCGAGGTGTTTGAGAGTGTCGCCCGCGCTTCGGCGAATCGCGTTTCGAGCGCGGCGCGCAACGACGGGCGCTCACCGGGCAGTGCCAGTTCGTCCACGGCTTTGAAATGGTGGGCGGCAATCGCGTCGAGCTTTGCGTTTGCTTCTTCGAACTTCCCTTCCGCCGCGAGCCTCACGCATTCGAGCAACCCGTTGGTGGTTTTGCCCATCGCCGAAACGACGACGATGGGGCGCTGGTCAAGCTGGCGACGGACAATGCTGACGAGGCGGCGAATCGCGGTCGCGTCTTCAACCGACGTGCCGCCGAATTTCATGACAATCATAGTTAAGTTAAGCGATCTGCTCTCAGCCGTCAGCTTTCAGCCAGAGCCTCAAAGCTGGCGGCTGAGAGCTGACTGCCCGAAAATAAAAATGAAAAAAGGGTTAGCGCAGTAACCCCACGCTAACCCTTGTTTCGGTTACACACCAGCCTGTTTGTGAGCTGGCGGCAGTCCGGGGAATCAAGGTATCGGCGTAGCACTCCACCGCAACCGGTGACAGTCTCAGGGATTCAGCCCTGACGACCAGCCGGCGCGACGATGAAGCCTCACGCCAGCTTCGGCGGCCTGCCCCTTTCGCCCGTTGTCACGGAGCCTCCACGCTCTCGAACGGGTTACTTCTGAAGGCCGCTCCTCTACTCGACGATAAAAGAGCCAGTAAAACTGCCTGATTGATAAGGCAGCGCCATTTTGCAGGAGGCAATCGGAGGTGTCAAGGCAGCGGGAAAACAGCCTGCCTCTTCATTTCACTGTTTTATCCAGCTGACGCCGCCTGCCTCCGTCGTCGAAACAATTAACTGCTCACCCGCCACCATCGCGGGCGAAATCGCCCCGACATTCTCCGTCCCTTTCTCCAGCAGGTGCTTTGCCAGAGCGACGACCACGGCGGCGGTCTGGCCGTAAGGGTCTTTGCCCTGCACCGTGACCGTCCGGCTGTCGCCGTCGCGTCGCGCTTCACAGAGGATGGTGAACTGCGTGCGGGTACGTTCTTCCGGCGTCGGGCCGAAGCTGCTGCTGTCAATCTGCCGCTTGATGACTCCGCCGAACGGCGAATTCATCAGGGCTGCAAGCACGGCTGTGCCGAGCGGCAGGACTACCGGGGCCAGTTCGCCCATCCCCATCAGCGTGGTCACGGCGCGCGTCCGCACGTGTGCCGGAACCTGAATCACTTCGCCGCCGGCAAACGAAGACGCAGTCAGCTGCCTGCCACCGGGCAGCTGCACCTTACGCCGCACTTCGCCGGGGCGCGCCGGGACGAGCTTTCCGTCGCGGTAAAGAAAACCGGGGTCGCTGAGCGCATGGAGGATTGATTTTTTCGTGCCGCGACTGGTGCCGAAGCCTTCGACGTCGTAGGTGACGGTGATTTCGTCGCAGACTTCCAGATCCCGGCCGGCGAGTACCGCGGCGGCATCCCCGAGCGCGTACTCAAAAGCCGCGCCTGACACGAGTGCCGCGCCGCGTTCGCCCGCCTTCTGTGAGTATTGATCAAAGACGAGTTTGATGAAGTGCTGCTCGCCCGTCGTGTCCAGGTAATGAACTCCGCGGCGCGCGGCTTCAGCGACCACCGGCTCGCCCATTTCGGTGAACGGCCCGGCGCAGGTGATCAGGACTTTCGTCTCATCGAAAGCTGCGCCCAGCGTTTCCGGTTGCATCAGGTCGGCCACGACAATCGGCGGATCGCCTACCTGCGCCGCCAGTTCGCGCAGTTTCGCTTCGCTGCGCGCGGCGAGTCGCAGGGGCAGCCCCGAGCGGTGCAGCGCGCGCGCGATCAGTTGTCCGGTAAAGCCTGTGGCGGCGAGGAGGGTGATCATAAGGATGTGGCGCGATTTGCCGGGGCGCGCTCTTTCAGAACCCCAGCGAACGACAAAGCCCGCAGTGGTCACAGGGCTTGTTCTTTTCTATCGAGCAGAGTTTTGATTCGATGAAATCAAGGATTTCGTCGGCGCCGGATTGAATCAGTGTGCTTTCAGTGACATTGAACTCGAGCCGGCTTGGGTGCGGAGCGGCGGCGTATGTCTCGTTCGTCCAGGGGGCGCTGTACTCTGCGGGCGATGAGGCCGGCTGGCTCCGCGCTGACAGGCCGGCAACGGCTTCGCGGACAGCTGTGTTTTCGGCCATCATCTCCTCGAGCGCGCGGGCGACAATCTCTCTGACCTGTTCTCTGCTGACCGGCTGCATTACCGCTTCTCCCCGTCGTCTTCCTCGATGAAATCAACGACGCCGACGATGGCGCTGTCAATCGCCGCGCCCGGCTCGCCGGTTGAGGCGGTCGAAGCGCTCCAGCCCTCCTGCACGATGACCACGACATCGCCCTCGCCCGCATCCACCGAATCGAGCGCCAGTACCGTGCCGCCGCGCGGAGTGCCGTCGGGGTTGATCGGCTGCACGAGCATGATTCTGGCGGTGCCGTAGCGCTGGTTTTTCTGCGTGGCAACGACATTACCGATGACGCGGGCTAAAATCATGAATGGGTTACTTTCCCCTGAATTCGCTTTTGACGCTGACGTGCGCGTCGGAATCAACGATCCCGACAATCGTGCAATCGGTCGGGACTTCGCTGCCCTCGAACGGGAAGCTCGCTTCCTTGCCGCGGCACCAGAAGACGAGTTCGCCCGCGCCGGCGCCGACTGAATCAACCGCGACCAGCGGCCTGCCGACCGCGCGCAGGTTGCCGTCGAGCGTCTGAATGACGAGCAGCTTGCGGCCTTCCAGCGTGGAATTCTTGACGGTCGAGACGACCTTGCCGATGACGCGGGCGAGCTGCATAAAAATCATGTCCGGCTTGATCCGGCGCTCAGTGTTGTGGCCTGATGTGGCGGCACTCGTGACAAGGCAGAATTATAAGTGCGAAGGGAAAGGAATGTGAATGGGCGCCGACCTGAAAGCCATTATTTTCGATTTCAACGGGGTGATCGTGGACGACGAACCGCTGCATCTGGAACTCTTCCGCCGCGTGCTGGGCGAAGAGGGATTGACGCTGACAGATGAGGATTATCACGAAAAGTATCTGGGTTACGATGACCGCGGGGCCTTTATTGCCGCGCTGACTGATCAGGGGCAAGCGGCGAAAGCCGAAGATGACGCTTACATCGGGGGACTGATCGAGCGCAAGGCAGGGTATTACCTCGAAGCCATCAACGGGCGGATGCTGCTCTTCCCCGGCGTGGTTGAACTCGCGCGGCGGGCGGCCGGACGCTTCCCGCTGGCGATTGCCTCAGGGGCGTTGCGGCACGAAATTGAACTGGTACTCATACGCGCTGAGATTCGCGATTGCTTCAGCGTCATCGTTGCCTCAGAAGATGTCAGCGCCTGCAAGCCTGACCCTGAAGGCTACGTCAGGGCGCTGGCGGCGTTGAACGAAATCCGGGGCGGACAGGGAAAGATTCAGCCGACCGAGTGTCTGGTCATTGAGGATTCGATTGCAGGCATTGAAGCGGCACACCAAGCTGGAATGCGCTGCGTGGCGGTCGCCAACAGCTACACCGCCGAAGAACTGACGGCGGCGGATGCGATCGTGGTCAGTCTCACTGATTTCGCGCCGGAGGCTGTGTTCGCCGAGTTGAAAAAGATGTACGGGGAGCTGCCAGCTCCCCGCTGAATCAAATCGGACCGCGCCAGATAGCTACAGGTCTCGGAATCAGCGGGGAGCTGCCAGCTCCCCGTACACTTCGTACTGACTCACAGCACCTTGATCACCATCAGCGTCATGTCGTCATGCTGATGCGCGCCTTCGGAAAATGCCTTGATATTTTTGATGATCTCGTCGGCGATGGCCGAAGCGCGCAGGTGACGGTTGGCGAGCAGGAATTCGATCAGGCGCCTTTCGCCGAACTCGACTCTGTCGGGCGGCGGCGTGTGCGCTTCGGTCAGACCGTCGGTGTAAAAGAAAAGCAGGTCGCCGCGCTCGAGGTGCAGGGTCTCGCTCTTGTACTGCTGCCGGTCGAAAACGCCGAGCAGCATCCCGCCCGTCTTCAATGCCCTCCACCGCCCATTCGGGCGCACCAGAATCGGGGAGTTGTGACCGGCGTTGCAGTATTGAAAGGTGCGCGTTTCGGCGTCCAGCACGCCGTAGACGAGCGTAACCAGCAGCTGGCGCCCGAGGTCGCGGTGCAGGCGTGAGTTTGAAGCTCGCAGCACGCGCGTCGGGTGCGCGTTGCTGCGGACGAAGTTGCGCAGGATGCTGCGGACGGCGGCCATCCCCATCGCCGCGCGCACGCCCTTGCCGGCCACGTCGCCGAGCATCAGCGCCAGGCGTTTATCCGTCAGCCTCACATAATCATAAAAGTCGCCACTCAGGTTGAGCGCGGGTTCCAGCAGGGCGGCAATCTCGAATCCCTTAAGCACCGGACAGGCGTCGGGAATCATGGCGCGCTGTACGTCACGCGCCATCAGGATTTCGCGCTCCAGCCGCCGCTCGCGCTCCACGCGCTCGGAATAGAGGCGGGCGTTGATGATCGCGATGCTCAGGTGGTTGGCGATGTTTTCGAGCAGCCCGGCGTGGTACCTGCTGAAGGCGTTGCGGCGGCGGCTTTCGAGCGCGATCACTCCGACGATCCGATCCTCGTAACAGAGCGGGACGGCGATTTCCGAACGCCGCCGGCCGGGAATTTTATCCTTGGTGTGATAGTCGGGGTCGAGCGCGACGTCGCCGACGATCATCGTCTTTCGTTCGCGCACGGCGCGCCCGACAATGCCCTGGGCCATGTCGGTGCGGCTGACTTCGTCGGAGCAGGGTTCGCCGTAACCTTCCTCGACGTGCCAGACGAATTCCTCGTTCTCCTCATCAATCAGGCCGACCAGCAGGTACTCGTAATCAATGATGCGGCGGAGCAGCGGCGCGATGCGGCTGAGCAGGTGATTGAGGTCGAGAATCGAACTGATCTCACGCCCGATTTCGATCAGCGTCTCCATCTCGCTGCTGCGCTGGCGCAGTTCGTCATACATCCGCGCGTGTTCGAGCGCGACCGCCAGGTGATTGCCCAGAATGTTCAGGATGCGCGCGTGTTCGGGCGTGAAGTAATTCGCCTCCGCGCTTTCAATCGTCAGCACGCCCACCGCGCGGCCTTCGCGGGCGAGCAGTAACGGGACGGCGATCTCCGAACGCGGCTCGTCATCCGTCTCGGTGGCGACGGGCAGGTTGCGCGAGTCGTCTTTCAGATCACCGACGATGATCGTCCGGCGTTCCAGGGCCGCCGCGCCGGCGATGCTGCGCTCGAACGGGATGAACCCGAGGCGCGTCATCTCTTCCGGCTTGTAGCCGATGGATTTTTTCCACACCAGCCCGCCGCGATCCGCGTCAACCAGGAAGAGGTTGAAGAACCGGTAATCAATCACATCCCTGACCCGCCGGGCCACACGCTCGACCAGTTCATCGAGGTCGAGGATCGAAGTGAATTCGACGCTCAGATCGTGGATCAGCTCTTCAATCGGCTGCGCCGAGCCCCGCAGATGGTCTTCCTGCGGCTGGTGTTCGGACGTTCCGGGCGAGGGCGTCGTTTCAGATTTTGGGGTTGGCAGATTGGACGACATAAGTTGATGGAGACCTGGGTCAGACAGACGCAGAGGTGTCGAGGCCGAGTTTTGTGATTCAGACACCGCAGCTCTCAATCGCGGCAATGACCTCATCATCGGCGGGGCGGAAGACCGGCAGCACGACTTTACGGAAACGGACGCGACCGTCCTTATCTATCACGACCACGCCGCGTTTGGTGCCGAAGAGGTTCTTCATCTCATAAGCCCGTACGACGCTCCCGTCGGCATCCGAGAGCAGCCTGAGCGGCAGCTCGTGATGCTCGGCAAAGCGGCGGTGCTTTTCGACCGAGTCCGTATTGATCCCGACCACTTCAGCGCCGGTCTGCTGATAGCGGGACCAGTTGTCACGGACGCTGCACATCTGTTTCGTGCAGACCGGGGTTTCGTCCGCCGGGTAAAACAACAGGACGACCGTTCGGCCGCGCGCGCCGGAGAGCTGCCACTTTTTTCCGTGCTGATCAGATAAGTTGATGTCCGGGGCAAGCTGGCCGATTCCAGAGCCAGTATGTTCAGGCATTCTTTCACCTCATTGACCAGTGCGACTAATCCTGTCCCGTGGAAATCAATTGCGTCAGACTGACTGGTTTTGAACTTTCATTCTGCAATAGCCGTGCAGAATTTGCCAGTCTGGTCTCTGACAATGTGACAACATCCGTAATACGCCGGTTTTATCATCATCGCTCACGAACCCCGGGGAGCATCTCAGCCCGATGAAGAGTGGTCAGACTGACGGATTTTTCCCGTCAGTCTGAATGAATATCTGACCGGTTTTGTCACCTCGCCCGTCTGTCAGACCCTAAACGCCTGTCGGCTGACGGCAGACCGGGCCGCCTGTCTCTGGCACGGGAGTGGCTTGGGCTTCCACGTGCCAGACTCAACACCCTTGTCTGTTGAGCGAGGCCCTCCGGAGCCCCACCGAACCACCCCCTGCAGGGCACGAATTAATATGATTCACCCGACATCAGCTCCCCCGATGACGCAGTCGCAGAATCAGTCGCGATTCCGCGTCACCGTCACCATCATCGGGGGAACGGTCCTGGCCTGGGGAATCTTCGGGACGATGAAAAATCTGCCCGGCCTGGACTGGCTCATCCTTTCGCTGATTACCATTCTGGTGGGCAGCAGGGTTTCAGTACTGCTGCCGCAGAAACTCGGCAGCATCTCCGCTTCAGACATCTTTCTTTTCTTCTCGCTGTTGCAATACGGGATTGCCCCGACTGTCGTGCTGGCGGTCGCGGACGGGCTGTATTCCTCTTCGCGCAACCTGCGCAACCGGAAGCCGACTACCCTCTTCAATGCTTCCGTCATGGGGGTTTCAATTTTCTGCGCCGGCTGGCTGGGGAAGCTCATCCCGGGCGGTGAGGCGAATCACCTGCGCACCAGTCTGGAATTGCTGGTCCCGCAACTGCTGGTCATGGCCGCGACACATTACCTGATCAATTCGGGGCTCATCGCGGTGGTCCCGGCAATGCGCGCGGGCAGGCCATTACTGGCGGTCTGGAAGGAACATTACAAGTGGGCGGCGATCACCTACTTTTCGAGCGCCGCTGCCGCCGGGATAGTGTTCCGCCTGACCGGGGTCATCAGTGTTTACGCCTTTCTGCTCGTCATCCCCATCGCCGGGCTGACCTGGCTAATCTACAAAATCAACCTTGAAAAAGTCGAATCCTCGCAGCTCCACGCCGCCGAGATGGCGAAGCTGCATCTGGAGACGATTGAAGCCCTGGCGACCGCGATTGACGCCAAGGATCAGACCACGCACGAACACGTTCGGCGCGTCCAGATTTACGCCCAGGGGCTGGCGCGCATCTTCGGCCTGTCTGAGGCCGAAATTCAGGCGCTGCACGTCGGCGCCCTGCTGCACGACATCGGCAAGCTGGCCGTGCCTGATCATATTCTCAACAAGCCCGGGCGCCTCACCCCCGGCGAGTTCGAGAAGATGAAGATTCACACGATTGTCGGCGCGGAAATTCTGGGCCGCGTCAACTTCCCTTACCCGGTCGTGCCCATCGTGCGCTCGCACCACGAGCGGTGGGATGGCAAAGGGTACCCGGACGCGCTCAAGGGCGATGAGATCCCGATGATGGCGCGCATCCTGACGGTCGTGGATTGCTTCGACGCCGTGCGCGAGGATCGCCCCTACCGGCGCGGCCTGACCCGCGAGCAGGCCATCAACATGCTGCTCGAAGGGAGCGCGACGCAGTTCGACCCCGGAGTGGTGAATACCTTCATCGAATACCTGCCGAAATTCGAGGCGGAGATCGCCGGGGTGCTGGCCACCGAGGCCGTCGCGCAGGCGCAGCAGAGCAAGATTGACTGGACCGATTCGGCGGTGCGCGAGAAGTACCTGCGCGGCAACACGGCGGCCCCGGCGGCCGGTTACGCCGCCGAACCCGTCGCCGCGAAATCATCCACCGATTACCTTGACCAGATCCGGTCGGCGCAGACCGAAGGCACGGCACTCTACGAACTGGTGCGCAGCATCAGCAGATCCCTCGACCTCGATCAGATGGTCGAAGGGTGCCGCGAAAAGCTGGGGCAGATCATCCCGTTCGATACCTGCGCGCTGTTCGTCAATCAGCCTGCCGACCTGAGCGCCGTGGCACACTACGTCGCCGGGAGGAATGCCGACCTGATTAAAGGCAGGCGCATCGCTCAGGGCGAAGGCGTGACTGGCTTCGTGCTGGCGCAGCGCCGGATCTTCTCGAATACCGACCCGGGTCTCGACTTCCTGGGCCTGGGCGTCAACGTCCCGGAGCAGTATCAGAACGTCATTTCGTGCCCGCTGCTCCGGGGCGAGGAGCTGATCGGCGTACTGACGCTTTATTCGCTCGGCGCTGATCAGTACACGCTCGATCACATTCGCCTGCTCGAGACGGTCTCGGCCACGCTCAGCGACGCCGTTTACAAGGCCCTTGGCCGGGCGCGATCCGACGAGTCCGCCGTCACCGACCCGCTGACCGGGCTGCCCAACCTCCGCTCGCTCGAAATCACCTTCTCCCAGGAAGTCCACCGCGCCGAGCGCTACAGTTACCCGCTCGTGCTGCTGGCGCTCGACGTTGATCATTTCAAGCGTTTCAACGACGAACATGGCCACGCGGCGGGCGACCGGCTGTTGTGTGCCGTCACGAGACTACTCTCGGCGGAGATCAGGCGCGGCGATACTTTTGTGCGCTTCGCCGGCGATAAATTCGTCATCCTGCTGCACCGCCTGACGCCGGGCCTGATTGATGACCTCAAGGCCCGCATCAAAGCGGCCCTCGCGGGCTGGAAATTCGAGACCGATTCGGCGCACAAGATCAGCATCAGCATGAGTCTGGGACACGCAACTTACGGCGAAGACGGACGCACCCTGCCTGAACTGATCCAGGCCGCCGACCGACGTTTGCAGCAGGATGGATTGCCTGCTCAGGCAACTACCGGGAAGTCAGTCGCCGGCAACATCAGAATTTTCCCCGGAGTGAAGCGCGGGAAGGCGAGTTAGCTCCCTTCACTCCAGCAAACGAGTTACCCCAACCGAAGAAGCACAGTCGCGGGTGGTCAGAGAGAGTCAAAAGCTCTTTTCGACCACCCGCAGCTGTTTCCGGGGGCGCCCCTGGCCGGAGTTGTCGCCCTTCCTGACCACACCTATAATGGGCGCGCGGAATAACCGATCCCCCGGCAGGGAGTTCAATTCATGGAAAACCCACAGCCCACGGCGCTCGACGATGAACTGGCCGTCGCCGATGTCAACGAGCGTTTTTATCGCGCTCTGGAAGAATCCGACCTGGCGGCGATGGAAGCGCTCTGGGTGCATGAAGACTGGGTCAAATGCGTGCATCCGGGCTGGGAATTGCTGACCGGCTGGGACGAGATACGGGAAAGCTGGGAAGGGATTTTTCAGAACTCCCGCGGGATGCGCGCGATGGCCACTGACGTGTCCGTCAGGATCGAGGGCGATCTGGCGTGGGTCAGCTGCACGGAAATTCTGGCGATCTTTTACGAGGAATCCACCACGCCGACCTCGGCGGTGACGACGGCCACCAACCTCTTTCGCCGCGAGGGCGATGAGTGGTTGATGATCCATCACCACGCCTCGCCCGTGCCGAACGCGATTCCGATCAGTGAAAGTGAGACTTTGCAGTGATGAATGCCAAAGACGTTTTCGCCGAGGCGCGCTTCGCGCCCGAGAAAATGCAGAAGATCAATCTTTTCGAGACGCCGAATTTCTTCTGCGACGTTTACTGCCTCGAACCCGGCCAGGAGCAGAAGCCGCATGCGCACGTCGGGGCGGACAAGATTTATTACGTGCTGGAAGGGCGCGGCACGTTTCTGGTCGGCGATGAAGAGAGTGAACTCGGCGACCGTCAGATCGTCCTCGCCCCGTCCGGTGAGCCGCACGGGGTCCGCAACACCGGCGACGGGCGCCTGACGCTGCTGGTCGTAATGTCACCCAACCCGAACGTGAAATAGCATCACTCAACATTCCCGGCCCGCTATGTCTGACGACATATTTCACGACGCTTACTCTGACGACGAGTTGAAGGAAGAGGCGACCAGCTGGTGGCGGCGCGCTTATGAGGCGCAGGTGCGCGGCGAGATTGATGAGGCCATCGAACTTTACACCCGCTCAATCGAAATCTGTCCGACGGCGGAAGCTTACACTTACCGGGGCTGGGCAATGAGTTATCAGGACAGGCTGGATGAGGCGATTGAGGATTGCCACAGGGCGATAGCCGTTGACCCCGAGTTCGGCAACCCCTACAACGACATCGGCGCTTACCTGATCCAGCAGGGCGATTATTACGGTGCGATCCCGTGGCTCAAACGCGCGCTCAGGGCGAAGCGATACGAATGTTATTTTTACCCGTACTTCAACCTCGGGCGGATTTACGAAAAGCTGAATGACCTGATCCGCGCCATGAACCACTACAAGGCGGCGTATGAGATGAATCACAATTACACGGAAGCCCTCAAAAACTTCCGCCGCCTGCAGGCCCGACTGAGTTGAGATCCTGTCAGGCAAAGCTGATCGCGACGCGCACCGTGTTGCAATGGCCTTCCACCGTCTCACTGATGTCCTTGCCGTACCCCCCGCCCATCGTCGTCACGACCGGCACGCCCGCCCGGCGACAGGCGCCGATCACAAACTCGTCGCGCTGCCTTAACCCTCCCAGCGTCAGTCTCAGCTTGCCCAAGCGGTCGCGCTCGTGTGGATCAACGCCCGCCTGATAAAACACTATGTCGGGCAGGAACTCTTCAAGAATCCCGGGGACGTGTTCCCCGAGCGCCTTCAGATACTCCCGGTCACCGGTGCCGTCCGGCAGGTTCACATCGAGCCGGCTTCGTTCCTTTCGCAGGGGGAAGTTTTTCTCGCCGTGAATCGAAAAAGTGAAAACATCCGCATCGCCACTGAAAATCGCCGCGGTGCCGTTGCCCTGATGCACGTCACAGTCAATCACCGCCACGCGGCGCGCGAGGCCGTCACGCTGCAGCACGCGCACCGCAATCGCGATGTCGTTGAGGATGCAGTAACCTTCGCCATGATCGGGGAAAGCGTGGTGCGTGCCCCCGGCCAGGTTCGATGCCACGCCGTCGCGCAACGCATTCCGCGCGGCAATGGTCGTCCCCTGCACCGCCACCCGCGCTCGCCTGACCAGAGCTTCCGACCAGGGGAATCCGATCCGTCGCACTTCTGCCGCCGTCAGTTGGCCGGTCGCGCAGCGCCGCCAGTAAGCCGGCTCGTGAACCAGCAGCAGGTCTTCGTCCGAAACCAGCCCCGGCTCGATCAAATGCCAGTGCGTCAGCGTGCCCTCGGCCAGCAGCCGGTCGCGCGTCATCCGGTACTTCGGCATCGGGAAAGGGTGAGTCGGGGTGAGTGGGACCTGACAGCGGTCCGAATAAGAGACGCGCATGGCGTTATTGGTCTTTGACGGGGATGGGGCGCTGGTTCTCATCCACCGCGACGTAGACGGCCTCGGCCTCCATCACGCGGACGCACTCGCCGTTCACATCGTCGCGCCGGGCTTCGACGATGATTTCGACGGTGACAGAGGTGCGGCCGACTTTGAGGGTGCGCGTGTAGAAGCTGACCAGATCGCCGACGAAGACCGGCGCGATGAATTCGACGCCTCGGATGGCGACGGTGACGAACTTTCGGCTCCCGTTCCGGCGAGCTTCGATGTCCCCGGCGAGATCGAGGTAACTGAGAATGGCGCCGCCGAAGATCGTGCCGTGCTTGTTGGCGTCGCGCGGCAGCATCTCGACACGAATGGCAGGGTCGCCGCAGGGCGGGCGCTCTGCTGCTGAATCCTTGATTGTTTCGCTGTTCATGGCGCCGCAATGGTAGCGGATGCGGACGCGGGCAGGCAATCAGCGTGACTCCCCCGTGAGGGCAGGGATCGGCACGGAAGGGTTGGCTTTATTGTCTGATCTTTTCGTCAGCCCCGGCGTTATCATCGGTGACGTTGATGCGCCAGACGGCGATCAGAAACAACGTACAAAGAATCATTCCCACGAGTGGCATAGCGGCAAACCTTCCTGATGAGTGGTCAATATTTCAGGGCGGGGCAGGAACACGGGCAGGACAAAAGTTATATTGCTCTCCGAATGTGGCAGGGTTATTTGGCCCTGCTGATATTCGTGTGTTGAAATGGGGCGTCGGCTGTCAATGAACCGGAGGGGCAACTACGATGAACCAGTCAGTCAACGAGGCCAGCAACTTGAAAACCAGAGCCGGGGAATTCTTCGCCGGACTCCAGGACAAAATCTGTCGCGCGCTCGAAGAAGCAGACGGTCGCGCGCGGTTCCGTGAAGACCTGTGGCAGCGCGAAGGCGGCGGCGGCGGGCGCACCCGCGTGCTGGAAGAGGGCGCCGTATTTGAGAAGGCCGGAGTGAACTTCTCGTCCGTCGAGGGCGAATTGCCCGAAGCGTTCGCCGACAGAGTCGGCCCGGGCGATGGGAAGAAGTTTTTCGCGACCGGAGTGTCACTGGTGCTGCACCCGCACAACCCTTACGTGCCGACCGTGCATGCGAATTTTCGTTTCCTGGAGAGGGGCGCTACGGGGTGGTTCGGCGGAGGCTCCGATCTGACGCCTTACTATCCTGATCCGGAGGATGTCGTCCACTTCCATCGCACGCTCAAGGAAGCCTGCGACCGTCACGACGTGGCGGATTATACACATTTCAAGAAGTGGTGCGACGAATATTTTTACATCAGACACAGAAATGAAATGCGCGGCGTCGGCGGGATCTTTTTTGACCATCTGACGGGCGACTTGGAGCGGATTTTCGCCTTCGTCCGCGACGCTGGTGAGGCTTTTCTGCCCGCTTACCTGCCCATCCTCGGGCGGCAGCGTGACAAGCCATACAGCGAACGCGAACGCGAATTCCAGTTGATCAGGCGCGGGCGCTACGTGGAATTCAATCTGGTCTATGACCGCGGGACGACCTTCGGGCTGGAGACGCGTGGGAGGACGGAATCAATCCTGATGTCGCTGCCGTCGCTGGCCGGGTGGAAATACGATTACAAACCTGAGCCGGGGACGCCCGAGGCTGAAGCGTGGACTTACTTCCAGCCCCGGGACTGGCTCGCCTGATTGCAGATTTCGGGATTGAAGATTGCGGATTGACCTCTGGCCTGCATCTGCAATCTTCAATCTCAAATCCGACTATTTCTTCTTCGCCGACCAGGTGCCGGAGAATCCGCCGGCTTCCCACTTGCCGCCCATGCCGGTGCCGTTGCGCTTGCCGGGGAGGGTGAAAGGGTTGCCCTGGAAGGTCGCATTCAGCGTGACCGCGTCTTCTTTGACATCAATGCCCACGATGTTGATGTCCCCGCCGTCTTTGACTTCCGTCACGAGTTTGTCGCCTTCCTTTTTGACGACGAGCGTGAAATTCAGCGTGCCCTGACCGTCCGCGATGATCTCGGCGGCGTAAGTCCCTTCAAGACTGCCGGCAGCAGTGGGGGCGCCGGAAGCGGACGAGGGTGCAGCCGCGGCAACCTGTTTCGTCGCCGTCCAGGTTCCGGTCGCATCGCCAGCCGTCCATTTGCCGGTGATCTTGCCGTTATCGTAACTGGCGGTCAGCACCACTTCCGTCCCGCCGGAATCGGCCGTCAGGCTCAGCTTGTTGTCATCGCCGACAGTCACTTTGCTGACCGTGAGCGGCTGGGGGGAATTCATGATCTGCGCGGCCCATTTGTCGCCTTCGCGTTTGATCACCATTTGAAAAGTAATTGTGCCGATGGCGTCGCCGGTGGCGCTGACATCATATTTCCCTTCGACCGGATGCATGCTGCTTTGCGCCATCGCCGAACCGGCCAGTCCGAAGATCAGCAGGCAGGCGAGCATCAGCCCGGCCAGCTTCATTTGTGCTTTGCTCATTTCTGTTATTCTCCTTCTGCAACAGGGTTTCAGGTTGAGTGATTTACAAGAACGATACGTCTGAGGTTTGATGAAGGTTCTCGGCACCCGCTTCAGATGCAGGATACGCATTATTGCATTCGCCCGGATTCGCCGGCAAATGCCGCCTGAATTAAAATAGGCGCGCCGCGAATTATAAGGCGCACCTCGCAAAAAACTGAGTGTGATCTGCCAGCACGGAGATATTTCGTCAGAGCAGTTGAAGCCGCCGTATTGAACCAGCGACTCACCGGTTTTTCCCGCGCATCTCTTTCGCGCGCTGCTGAAGCTCGTAAAGTCTGGTCAGCGCTTCAACCGGGCTGAGCGCATTGATATCAAGCTCCATCAGCAGGTCAGAGAGCAGCGATGATTCCGGCGATTGTTGCTGCCCCTCCGGCGCGCGGGGTTGTTCGACGTTTTTGCGGTGATGATTCGTGGCGTCGTATTCATCCAGCAGCACCTGAGCGCGATGGATCACCGGTTTCGGCAATCCGGCCAGTAGCGCCACGTGAATCCCGAAGCTCTTTTCCGCCCGGCCCGGCTCAACGCGGTGGAGGTATTGCACGCGACCCTTCGTCTCCTTCACCGCGAGATGAAAGTTTCGCACGCGCGGCAGGTAATCGGCGCAATCCGTCAGTTCGTGGTAATGCGTGGCGAACAGCGTTTTCGCGCTCACGCCCGGGTGGTTGTGCAGGTATTCGATCACGGAGCGCGCAATCGAAAGCCCGTCGGCCGTCGAAGTCCCGCGCCCGACTTCATCAAGCAGCACCAGACTGCGCGGCGTCGCGTGGTTCAGGATGTGGGCGGTCTCGATCATCTCGACCATAAAGCTCGAATGGCCCTGCAGGGTGTAATCCGTCAGCCCGACGCGCGTGAAGATGCGGTCAATCAATCCCACCCGCGCCGATTCTGCCGGAACGAAACCGCCGATCTGGGCCAGTAAGACAATCAACGCCACCTGCCGGAGGTAAACCGACTTGCCAGCCATGTTCGGCGCCGTCAGCAGCATGATCTGCGTTCCCGAATTGGACAGCTTCGTGTCGTTCGGAGCGAACTGGCGCGATTCCAGCCGTTGCTCGATCATCGGGTGGCGGCCTTTGACGATCAGCAGTTCATCGCCGTCATCAAGCTCCGGCCGCGCGTAGCCGAAACGTTGCGCGCCTTCAGCCAGCGCCGAAAACAGATCCAGCCGGGCGATCCCGGCAGCGACTTTGCTGATGCGCTCGTGGTGGCGGCTGATCTCATCGCAGACCTGACGGTACAGACTGACTTCAAGCTCAAGGATGCGTTCGCGCGCGTTGGCGATCAGCGCCTCATGTTCCTTCAGTTCCAGCGTGAAGTAGCGTTCGGCATTGGTGAGCGTCTGCTTGCGGATGTAATCGCTCGGCGCCAGCCGCAGGTTCGTCTTCGTGATCTCAATGTAATAACCGAAGACCTTGTTGTAACCGACCTTGAGCGATTTGATCCCGGTGCGCTCGCGCTCACGGGCCTCGAACTTCGCCAGAAAATCGCGCCCGCCGCCGAGGACGCCGCGCAATTCATCCAGCTCCGCCGAAAAACCCGCGCGCACAATCCCACCGCGCTCGAAATCCGAAGGCGGGCGGTCAGCAATGGCACGGCCCGTGTAATCAACCAGATCGTCGCACTGTTCGAGCGGCGCGATGAATTCATCGGGCACAGGTGATTTGTCAGCAGCCTTGCCCGTGTTCTTTTCGAGCGCGGCGCGAATCTGCGGGATTGATTTCAGGCTGTGCGAGAGCGCCACCACTTCCGCTGGCACGGCCAGCCGCCGCCGGATGCGCCCGAGCAGCCTTTCCAGATCGAGTACGGCGCCGAGCGCCTCACGCAATTTTTCGCGCACCGCTTCGCGCTTGTGAAACCATTCAATCGCATCCTGCCGCGCCCGCAACTCGGTCAGGTCGAGCAGCGGGTGACGCAGCCAGCGCCGCAGCAACCGCCCGCCCATCGGCGTCTGGGTCAGATCAATCGTCGCCACGAGCGACCCCGTCGGCGCGCCGCCCGTAAAATCCCAGCCCTGAAAAATCTCCAGATTGCGGATCGTCTGCGGGTCGAGCCGCATGAAATTGTCGGTGCGGTAACTCTGGAGCCGCGCCAGACTCGCCAAGGCGTCCGGCTGCGTGTCGCGCAGGTAAGCCACAATCGCGCCCGCCGCCTGCGTCGCCAGCGGCTGATGCTCGATGCCGTAAGCCGCGAGCGTGGTCACACCGAAATGGTCGAGCAGTGTTCGCCGCGCCGCTTTGGGTTTCACCTGCTCATCAGCGATCCGCGTGAGCGAACGCACTTCGACGGCTGGCGGACTGGCCTCGTGCGAAACAATCAATTCAGCCGGGGCGAGCCTTTCAAGCTCCGCCAGCGCCTGCGCGCTTTCAAGCTCGGTCGCCGCGAACTCGCCGGTCGAGACGTCGGCAAAGGCGAGCCCCGCCGCGCGCTCGCCGCCGACAAAGCTGGCGAGGTAGTTATTGGCCCTCCCTTCGAGCAGCCCCGGCTCGATGACCGTCCCCGGCGTGATGATCCGCGTGACTTCGCGCTCGACCAGCCCCTTGCCCGGCGGCGTGGTCTGTTCGCAGACGGCGACCTTGTGCCCGCGGCTGATGAGCTTCGCCAGATGGCCTTCGAGCGACCGCACCGGCACGCCCGCGAGCGGATGGACGTTGCCTTTGCCGAACCACTTCCGCGTCAGCGCGATCCCGAGTTCGCGCGCCAGCACGTGCGCGTCCTCATCAAAGGTTTCGTAAAAGTCGCCGATCTGAAACAGCACGATCATGCCTGGGTAGCGGCGCTTGATTTCCAGATACTGGCGGCGGAGGGGCGTGGTCATAAACTCTTCAATCGCCAAGTGTGATCATACCAGTCATACCTGCTGTTAACGGACAGTTCGGCATCTCTGTGTAAGTTAAAGTCTGCAAGCTCAGATAGTGCCAGCTCACCAGCTTCAAGCAAGGCAGGCTCAAGCCGATTCCAGCAGCGGCCTTTTGTTCGCTCCTCCCACAATGGGTCGAAAGAAGAGTGCTTCATCCCAGCCAGCTCACGAAAAGCAAAATCAGCAGGGTTGCAGTTTCGTCCTGTACCCGGTAAAAATAGTTTTGCCTCTTCGTATTCACCTTCTGCAATCAGGTGGTCATACTGTTCCTTTGAAAAAGTGTTGGCCTGTTCCACCTGTTCCACCGAATTTTCATAGGTGTCAAAGTTAACCGCACTGAAAGCGGCATCAGGGTCGGTCCAGATACTGATTGTATACACCCTGACATCCGGATGTTTTGTCAGCATCTTCCTCCTGGCTTTAGTGATGAGTTTACTCATCTCACTGAGATAAACCCTTTTGTCAAAGCGTGAACGCATAGCGTTGCATTCCACTCCCAGCTTTACGTTTTGAAGATGCAAAAGAGAAAGCTCAATTCCTTCCCGTAAGCTTTTCGAGCAATTCCTCCTGTTCCTTCAGCGCTTCATACAACCGCTGCAACTCGCCCACCCCGATCACCGTCACTACACCCCAGATCTCGTGAAACGACCCTGTCAGCCTTTTCTTCGCAAACCGCGTGTCGCGCTCGTCCGCGATCACCAGAAACGGGCGCGAACGCTGCGCGTCATAAGCGTGCTTGAGTCTGGTCAGCGCGCTGTCGACGCTGCCGGAAATCTGCACTTCAAAGACGTGACTCAGGCGCGGCGCGTTTGCGCTCTCGCGCCAGACGACGTCGTAATGCTCGAACTCCGTCTCGGCGTGGCGACCGAGCATCAGGCCGATCTCGACCAGCATCTGCTGCGCCTGCGCGTGCGTGAGCGTGCGCGAAACTGCTTCCTCAGCGGGCGCGCCCCGCGTGATCTGCAACTCTTCGGCCTCGACGCGGCGCATCCCGCGCGGCGTGATCTCCCAGACGGAGTGGTCGCGCCTCAACTCGCCGTTGGCGGCCAGTTGGGTGGCGGCGCGCTGGACGACGCGGTGCCAGCGGCTGCGGCCTGATTCGGATTTCTTGTCCAGATCCTGCGCGGTCAGTTGCGGGAAATAGCGCACCAGGCGGTCATACAGATAGCGCGGCTGATCGCGTCCGCCGGTCGCCTTGAGTTCCTGCAAAATCGGCAGTTCGAGCCGCAAAGCTTCGGGAAAGGGCATACCCGGGGATTGTAGAGGACGCGTCGTCGGGCTGGCAACACGAGCCCGCCCCGACGAGATTTGCCTTGACAAGGGCCGCAGCCGCTGGCTATGTTGACCGATCATTCCCGCCCCGCATTTTATTTCTTAAGGAGTTACGACATTGGCTAAGGGAAAAATTTCCGCACAGACGCTCAAGCACGATCCGCTGATGGAGCAGTACGTCAAGTCGAGCGAGTGGGTGAAGGGCCGCTCGCGCCCGCTGCTGACCTGGGTCGTCGTGGTCGCCGCACTGGTCGCCGGCTTTCTGATCGTCCGCGCCGTGATGGCAAGTCAGGAACGCAAGGCCGGCGCGGCGCTGGCCGAGGCCTTCAAAATTGACAACGCCGTCGTGGCCGACCCGCTGCCGCCGTCCACGCGCGGTCAGATAGCCTTCAAAACGGAAGCCGAAAAACACAAGGCCGCTTACGAGGCCTTCGAGAGGGCGGTGTCGTATTACGGCGATCTCGCGCGTTATTACGGGGCCGTGCATCAGCTTTACTTCGACGCGCCGAAGGCCGAAGCCACGCTCAAGGCGGTGGCCGACGGCAACTCGGTTGCCAGTTCACAGGCCAGACTCGCGCTCGCCGAACATTACCGCGTCAGCGGCAAATTCAATGAGGCTCTGGCCGAGTATAAGAAGCTGAAGGACAAACCGGGCGACGTCGCGCCGCTGATGATTGATTTCGGCATCGCCCAGACTCATGAGGCGCTGGGCCAGACGAAGGAAGCTTCCGACATCTTTTTCAACATCGCGAAGGACTCAACCAAGACTAACATCGGCACCAAGGCGCTGACCCACCTGACGAGGATTGATCCGTCCCGCGTTGACGAGTTGCCGACGGAAGAAAAGCCGGGGGCGGGCCGTTCAGGCAGCTTCGTGATGCCCAAATAATCGCCGGCCGTTTCGACAGGCCGGCGTCGAAAGTTCCGATGATGATTGAGAGATGAGCCGCCCCCGATTCCGGCAGCAGCCTGACGGCTGCCGGATCGGGCGGCGGCTCATCTCTTTTGCTTATGAACCGCCAGCGCGCCCTGGAAATTCTGGACAACTTCGCCGGTCGCCGGCTGGTCGTACTCGGCGACCTGATGCTCGATGAATTCATCTGGGGCGAGGTGCGCCGCATCTCACCCGAAGCCCCGGTCCCGGTCGTCGAGGTCAGGCGCGAGACGTGGCACGCGGGCGGCGCCGGCAATGTGGTTTCCAACCTGATCGGGCTCGGCGCGCTGGCTGCGCCAGTCGGAATCGTCGGTGACGATCATGCCGGGGCTCGATTGCGTCAGCAGTTCACCGAAGTCGGCGCCGACACGCGGGGTCTCGTCTGCAATCCGCTGCGCCCGACAACGCTCAAGACCCGCATCATCGCGCACAGCCAGCAGATGGTGCGCGCCGACCGCGAAAACCGCTCTCCCGTCACGGCTGAAATCGAAGAAGCCATCATCGCCGGATTCAACTCGGCGCTGGATTCCGCCGACGCCGTCATCGTTTCCGATTACGACAAGGGATTGCTCACGCCGCGCGTACTCGGCACAGTTCTCGAAGCCGCGCAATCGCGCCGCAAACCCGTCTGCCTCGACCCGAAGATCAGAAACTTCGCGCATTACAAGCCGGTCACGGTTATCACGCCCAACCAGATTGAAGCCGAGCGCGCCACCGGGATCGAAATCACTGACGAAGCCTCACTCCTTGCCGCGGCGCAGCGGATTCGCGAGATGCTGGCGTGTCCGCACGTCATCATCACCCGTGGCGAACATGGCATGACGCTGCTCGGCGAAAACGATTCGCTCACGCACATCCCCACGACGGCCCGCGAAGTCTACGACGTGACCGGCGCGGGCGATACCGTGATCGCCACGCTCGCGCTGGCCCTGGCCGCCGGCGCGCAGGTAAGCGAAGCAGCCGTCATCGCTAATCACGCCGCCGGGATTGTCGTCGGCAAGGTCGGGACGGCAACAGTTTCGCGCGACGAACTGGCCGCCGCCCTGCAGGATCTGGACTGATTCAGGAAAGACAGGCGTTGATCAGGTCGCGAACTCTTTCCGCGCTCACCGCGCCACTGGCAGCCGCAGGCACGCGGACGAACGTGCCGACGTGAAATTCACGAATCGAGGTTTTCTCGCGCAGCTCCCGAATAAAATCATCGGTCATCCCGCCACCCGCAAGAATCGTGATTTCCGGCCCTGCCGCGCGCGCGCAACGGTCCAGACAATCAACTTTCTGCCGGAGGTTTCCTGAACCGCCGCTGGTCAGAATGCGGTCTGCCTGCGGGTATTTTTTGAGCTGACTGATGGCGGCAATCGGATCACGCAATTCTTCAAAGGCGCGGTGGAAGGTGGCCTTTGTGTGCGGCGCGCAGGCCAGCACGCGCGCGAGCAGTCCGTGATCAATCCCTCCATCGCGCAGAAAACCGCAGACGATCCCGTCCGTTCGCAAGGCGTCCATCTCAGCGGCGAGTTCCCACAACCGCCGCCGCTCGGCGTCATCATCAACCTGAAAGTTCTCGCTTTCGCGCAGCATCACGCGCACCGGTATCCGCACCGCGGCGGTAATCTCGCGCACCAGTTCGAGCGGCGGCGTCAGCCCCCCGACTTCAAAGTGCGAGATGATTTCCAGCCGATCTGCCCCGCCTGCTTCGGCGGCAATCGCATCGGCAACTGAACAGGCGATCACTTCGAGCAGGGGCCTGCGCTGCTTTGTTTCGGAAGAGTTCCCGGAAGCTTTATTCATAATCACTCTGATTCTATACTCGGCACATCCAGCGGAGCAGATGGCATCAACCATTAATCAGGATCGCTATCGTTAATACAAACGGAGGCCAGACCATGACCCGGAAAGATTCAAAGGTATCGCGCAGGGATTTACTCAAATCAGCCACAATTGCCGGGGCGGGGCTGGGGCTGACCGGCATCAACGCCACCACACCCGCCGAAAGCTTCATCGGCAGTCCCGAATTCACCGGGCCTGCGCCGGCAGGTGGTTCCGTCATCGGGATGCCCTTCGAGAAGAAAGACATCGTTCGCCTTGGCATCATCGGCGTCGGCGCGCGGGGCTCAGGGATGCTCGGCAACTGGCTTGCCGTGGATAACGTTCAAGTCACGGCCATCTGCGACATTGATAAGAATCAGGTTGCGAAGGCCGTCCGGCAGATCGAGAAGGCCGGGCAGAAGGCCCCGGCGACTTACAGCAAAAACGACCGCGACTTCGAGAACCTTTGCAAGCGCGATGACGTGGATTTCATTTACATCGCGACGCCCTGGGAATGGCACGTGCCGATGGCCGTGGCCGGAATGAACAACGGCAAGCACGTCGGCACTGAAGTCCCCGCCATCACGACGCTCAAGGAATCCTGGGAGCTGGTTGACACGTCCGAAAAGACGCGCCGCCACTGCGTGATTATGGAAAACTGCTGCTACGGCTGGAGCGAAATGATGGTGCTGAACATGGTCAAGGCCGGGATGTTCGGCGAGTTGCTGCACGGCGAGGCCGCCTACAACCACGACCTGCGCGGCATCGTCAACGAAAACCGCAGCGAAGGGTTGTGGCGGCGCAACTGGCACACGAAGTTGAACGGCAACCTTTACCCGACGCATGGCCTCGGCCCCGTGTCGAATTACCTGGGCGTCAACCGCGGCGACCGGTTCGATTACATCGTCTCGATGAGTTCGCCTTCAGTCGGGCTGTATGAATACCGTGAAAAGACCGTGCCGAAAGACAGCCCGAAGTGGAAGGAGAAATACGTCTGCGGCGACGTGAATACGAGCCTGATCAGAACCGCCAAAGGGCGTACGATCATGCTTCAGCACAACGTCTCGACGCCGCGCCCGTATGACCGCATCAATCAGATTCAGGGGACGAAGGGCATTTTCCGCGACTACCCGGCGCGCATTTTCTTCGACGGGCAGGGCGGTGAAGAGCAGTTCGTCGCCTTGGACAAGTTCAAAGAGAGGTACGAACACTCGTTGTGGAAGGACGTTGGTGAACTGGCGCGCAAAAAGGGCGGACACGGCGGCATGGATTACATCATGGTCTGGCGCCTGATCCAGTGCATGCGCGAAGGCCTCGTCCCCGATATGGATGTCTACGATGCCGCCGCGTGGAGCGTGCCATTCCCCTTGAGCGCAATGTCAGTCGAGCAGGGCAGCGCGCCGGTGAAATTCCCCGACTTCACGCGCGGGCGCTGGAAAGACGCGCGCGGGATCATGGCCTGAGAAACAGCCGATGCAACTTCAGGAAATTGCCAGTGACGTTTATGCCTGTCTCCAGCCGGATCATGGCCTGGGCTGGAGCAACTCCGGCCTGATCAACCGCGGCGGCGGTCTGGTCGTGGACACCTTCTGGGACCTGCCGCACACGCGGGAGCTGATTGAAAATTACTCGCGCGTGTGGAAAGCGCCGGCCCGCCGATTAGTCAACACGCACCACAACGGCGATCACTGCTGGGGCAACCAGCTTTTCCCCGAGGCCGAAATCATCGGTCACCGGAACTGTGCCGCGAACTTCGACCGCGAGCAGCCGCAGGTGTTGCAGATGCTGCGCAACGCCATCGGCAGCGACGACCCGGCGATTGCCGCGCTCGCGCACAAGCTGGCCGAGTGGGATTTTTCAGACATTGAGCCCGTGCCCCCGACCACGCTGATTGACGAACGGCTCGAACTCAATCTCGACGGCATCCCCGTCCACCTCATCCACGTCGGACCGGCGCACACGTCGGGCGACGTGATCCTTCACCTGCCCGGGCAGCGCGTGGTTTTTGCCGGCGACGTGTTGTTCCGGCTCTGCACGCCAATCGGCTGGGACGGGACTTTTGAGGGCTGGATGAACGCGCTCGATGTGATCACCGCGCTCGACCCCGAAGTGATCGTGCCGGGTCACGGGCCGCTCTGCGGTCTGGAAGGCCCGCGAGAGTTGAAAGCCTATCTGGCTTACGTGCGCGCCGAAGCGCGTGGCGGTTTTGACGCCGGGCTGTCGGCACTCGAAACGGCGAAGAGAATTGACCTCGGCCCTTACGCCCGGTGGACCGAGCCCGAGCGGTTGCTGTTCAGCGTCGAGCGCGCTTACCGCGAATTCTGCGGCAAGCCGTTCGACGCGCCGATTGACGCGGTAGCCGTCTTTCGCGAGATGCACCAGTTGCGCAGCGACCCGCATTTCGGCAGGCATTGAATCCGACCGGATTTACTTTGCCACCGGCTTGCCGGCGCCCTGCCTCAGGGTGACAAACGAATCTGCTTTTACATCAACCCACGTTTCCTTCGCGCCGTTCGGCCATTGCACCGCGACCCCGTCAATCTTCGGATCGGCCCCCAGACCGAAATGAACGCGGGCGTCGCTGGCGCTCAGGTAGCTGCCGTCGGTGTGAACCCGCCGCCAGAGCGTCGGCTGACCTTTTCTGATCACGCCGACGCGCGCGCCAATGCCGTCACGATTGTCTTTCACCCCCCACAGCTTCACCTGCAACCAGTGATTGCGCTGAGCCGCCTGGTTGAGCAGCAGGCGCGCCGGGCCGTTGTTATTGGTCACGACGATGTCAATGTCGCCGTCATTGTCTATGTCACCGAAAGCCGCCGCGCGACTGACTTCGGAAAGCTGCAATGCAGGGCCGGCGGCGACAGAAACCTCACGGAAACTTTTGCCCGCCTCGTTGTGAAAGAGCTGGTTTTTCTGATGAAAGGGATAAGGCTGACCGCGCAGCGCCGGCAGCAGCGTGACCGCGCCGTTGGCCGCAAATAAATCCAGCCAGCCGTCGTTGTCATAATCAAACCACGCCACGCCGAACCCCGTCGAAAGAAAGCTCGGCTGTGCCAGATCGAATTCCATTGAGGCGTCGTAAAAGATCCCCTTGCCGTCGTTGCGATAGAGCGTGTTGCCCTGTCTGGTCAGGTTGGTGACGAGCAGATCCTCGTCGCCGTCATTGTCAAAATCTCCGGCGGTCACGCCCATCCCGGCGCGCGCCACGCCGTCCGCGCTGTAAGCCGCGCCCGCGATCAGCCCGTTCTCTTCAAACGTGCCGTTGCCCTTGTTGATCCACAGCAGATTCGCCGCGCCGTCGTTGGCAACATAAATATCAATCAGCCCGTCGCCGTTGAAATCCGCGCACGTCACTCCCAGTCCCGGCCCGAAAGCCGAGCCGATGTGTGAGGCCCCAGCCACATCTGTAAACCTGCCGTTGCCGTCATTGCGAAAGAGCCGGGCGGGAACGGGATGGTAAGCGGCCGGGGCGCAGTAATCGGGCTCCCCGGCCGGAGTGAAACAACGCTTGTTGCCGCCGGTCGTGAAGTCGGTGTAATTGCAGACGAACAAATCAAGGTCGCCGTCGCGGTCATAATCAATGAACGCCGCGCTCGTACTCCAGCGCGGGTCATCCACTCCGGCCTCGCGCGTCACATCCGTGAACGTGCCGTCGCCGTTGTTGCGGTAAAGCACATTCGAGCCGAAGCAGGTCACGTACAAATCAACATCGCCGTCGTTGTCGTAATCGCCGGTCGCCACGCCCATCCCGTAACCGACGTGTCCCAGACCGGACTTTTCAGTCACGTCAGTAAAACGCAGCTTCCCTGACGGAATCAGTTCATTGCGGAATAACCGATTGCCCGGCTTCCATCCTGCCGGCGGAGGGAATTTCGCTTCCGTCAGTTTCTTCCTTTCATCGAGCATCGCCCCCTGAATCAAATACACGTCCAGATCGCCGTCGCCGTCGTAATCGAACAGGGCGACGCCCGCGCCCATAATCTCGGGCAGAAAGTATTCGCCCGTCGCCCCGGTGAAGTGATGAAAATTGAGCCCCGTTTCAGCCGCCGCTTCGCGGAAGAGTGGCGGTTGCGTTGAGGCAGAAGGGATGAGCGTGAAGAAAAGGATAAAAGTTCGGAGTACCGGCTTCAGCCGGGCTTTGCGTAAGTGAGAAAACCCGGCTGAAGCCGGTACCCCGAACTTTCTCATTTCGCCTGCTCCAGCACTCGCAGATCGCGCTCGATTGATGCCAGCAGTTCTTTCTGCCCCCTCGCCGCGGCCTTATCCCGCGCCTCGCGCGCGTAACGCAACCCGTTGGAACGATCACCGGCGCGCGCGTATGCCGCCGCCAGCGCATACAGATAACGCGGGGTGTCTTCGTCTTCCGGCGCGATTGTGCGCTGAAAATGGCTGATCGCTTCATCGAGCCGCCCCTGGTGAACGAGGATTCTGCCGAGGTGGAAATGAGGGGGGCGGTAATCAGGCTTGCTTTCAATGGCCGCGCGGTAATGAACTGCCGCCTCGTCGAGTTGCCCTGACTGTTCCAGAATTACCCCGTAGTTGTGGTGGGCTTCGGCGTAATTCGGATTGATCTCGAGGCTGCGTTTGAATGCCGCTGCCGCCTCCTGACCTCTCCCCTGCCCGACCAGCATCACGCCGAAATTGTAATGGCTTTCAGCCAACCCGGGGCTGATGGCGACCGCGGCGCGATAATGTTGCTCCGCCTTTTCCGGCTGATTCTGCCGGCCGTAAAGAATGATCAGGTTGACGTGCGCCTGGGCGAGCTGCGGATTGATCTCCAGCGCGCGTTCGTGTTCGGCGATTGATTCCTCGATTTTTCCCGCCGCTTCCAGCGCGATTCCCCTCTCAACGCGCTCAAGCGCTCCGGCCACCGCGTCCATCAACGCATCCGGCAAAAACGGCCGACTCAGTTTGTTGTTCTGAAAGAGCGCCAGATGCTCGCCCGCCCTGGCCGCCTGCCCGAGGTCGCGATAAACCATTGCCAGAGCGTAATGCGCGACGCCGTAGTGCGGAGCCAGTTCGACCGCGCGGCACAGCGATTCGACCGCCGCGGATGATTCATGCAGCGCGGCTTTGACGCGCCCCATCCCGTAGTGCGCCTGCGCGAGGTCTGGTTGATTCTTTACGAGCGCGGCATAAAGCTCCTGGCTTTCGCGCAACTCGCCCGTGGCGAACAGCGAATCGGCGAGCCTGAGCCGGGCTGTAAAGTAATCGGGTCGGCCTTTCAGCGCTTCCCGAAAAGCGACAGCCGCTTCCCTGTGCTTCCCCAGCGCCGCCTGACAGGTACCGAGATAATAGACCCATTGAAACTCATCCGGTGCCAGCCGGCGCGCGCGCTCATAACAGATCGCAGCTGATTCGTAATCTTCATAAATCTGAAGCACCATCCCCAGACGCCCGACGGCGCCCGCATCGCGCGGACTCCTGGCGGCTTCATCGTAAGCCTTTCTGATCCGCTCGCGGACGGGAGGGACGAACTGATCCAGTGACAATCGCGGCAGGTCGGGCAGAGCCTGAGCCCGAGTGCGGTTTCCACCCGCGAACAGCAGGCAGATTGAGATGAAGACTGAAACGCTGATCCTCATTGATCTGACTTAATTGCTCGCCGCCTGAGCCTTCTTCTTCGCCGCGTCAACCATCCGTTCGACGTCGGCGAGCAGCTTCCGGGCGTCATACACGATGCCGTCCTTGATCGTGTATTTCACCCCGCCGACGCGCTCGGGGCTGTTGGTCTGGTCGTTCAGGCGAATCGCGCCCGTGCCGTAAAGCACCTTGAAATTGGCGAGCGGGTTTTCCGGCACGATCACCAGATCGGCGAGCAGCCCCGGGCGGATGATGCCGAACTCGGGCTTCCGACGATTCTGTTCCGACAAGAGCGTCGCGCCGTTGAGCGTGGCCGCGCGAATCACTTCGAGCGGGTGGAATCCGGCCTCCTGCAGCAGCTCAAATTCGCGGATGTAATCGAAGCCGTAGAGCTTGTAAATAAACCCCGAATCCGACCCGGTCGTCACGCGCCCGCCGCGGTTCTTGAATTCATTGACGAACGTCATCCACAGGCGGTAATTGTTCTTCCACTCGATTTCGTCCTCTGTCGTCCAGTTGAACCAGTACGACCCGTGAGCCTCGCGGCTCGGCTGATAAAACTTCCACAGCGACGGCAGCGTGTACCGGTCGTGCCATTCGGCCCGCACGGCGCGCTGGAGGTCGCGGCTCGCTTCGTAAATCGTAAACGTCGGGTCAATCGTGAAGCCGAGTTTGACGAGTTCGTCCATCACTTCGTCCCACTTTTTGCTGCCGGGCGGCGCGGCCTGCTTCCACAACCGCCCGGCATTGCCGAAGCGGTGCTGCTCGTCGTTGTAATTGTAATCCGCCGGGAAATCCTGAACAGTGCGGTCGGCAAACAGCGCTTCGGGCAGGCCGTACCAGTGTTCCATCGAGCCCAAGCCGGCGCGCGCGGCGTCGAGGATGTTGAGGCGCGCGACTCCCATCTGCCCGAGATGCGTGGTCGTGCCCAGGTTGTTCTTCTTCGCCTCGTCAACGAGCGCCGCAAAGATTTCAGGATCAAAAATCGGAGTGGTGCCGATGATTTTGAACCCGTCCACGCCTTTCTTTGCCGCCCAGCGGACGTATTCGCGCGCGGCTTCGGGCGTAGTGATCGGCCCTTTATCCCAGCCCGAGCCGGGGACGACGTAAACGAAGAGGCGCGGCGCGACGATCTGATTCTTTGCGCTGCGCTCGCGCTCCCGGAGCGTCCAGTCAACGCCGTTCATCGAACCCGGCTCGCGCACCGTCGTGACGCCGTGCGCCATCCAGAGCTTGTAAACGTATTCCGCCGGAGTTCCCTGCCTCATTCCGCCGATGTGACCGTGGCAATCAACAAAGCCGGGCATGACGTACATCCCGGTCGCGTCAATCTCCCTGGTCGCGCCCTTCGGCCGTCCGTCATCCCTGATCGCCACTTTCGGGTAGCCGACGCTTCTGATCTCTTTGATCCGGTTGTTTTCGATGACGATATCAACCGGCCCCTGCGGCGGCGCGCCCGTCCCGTCAATCATCGTCGCGCCGCGGATGATCAGCCGCTCGAACGGCCCTTCTCCCTCGCCCGACTTTCTGTCAGGGCCCGGCTCAATTGACCTTGCCTGCTGTCCGTGGCCGGGAATACTCAGGGCGGACAACAGACAGATCAGCAGACAGCATTTCTGAATGGTGCGGGTGATTTTCATCGGCAGTGTTCCTCCGGAAAAAGTGCGGCGTCAGTTTGCGTGCTTATTTTACCTGCAACTGATTCCGCAGCCAGGCGGTCAGCTTCTGTTTGTAATCGGCCCACTCCGGATGCCCCTCCCAGTTCTCCATCCCATGCGGGGCGCCTTCAACCGTGAAGGCTTCGTAACGCGCCCCGACCTTGTCGAGCTGGGCCGTGAAGGCAGCCTGTTGCGCCAGCAGTCCGTCTTTCGTGCCACAGATCAGCAGGAGCGGCGGCATGTCTTTCTTCACGTTGTGGAGCGGTGAAAAGCGACGCAGCGTTGCCCGCGCCTCATCGCCAAGCGCCGTAATCCCGAACAGGCGCGCCGGGATGGAGCGCGGCGTCAGGCTCCCGGCCATCGCCTCAAAGTCATAGACTCCGTAAAACGAAACCACTGCAGCAATGTCCGAACGGGCTTCTGTGGCCAGTTGCGCGACCATCTGTCCGCTGGCCGATTCGCCGAGAATGGCAATTCGGTTGAGATCAATTCGGGCATTTTCGGTCAGATACCGAATGAAAGGTGGCAGCCCCGAAATAGCCATTCGAAGATCGTCGAGCTGTTCAGGATGATGAACCTCAGGAGTCAGGCGATAGTTAAAAGAGAACCAGGCGAAGCCGGCTTTTGCCAGGGTTTCCAGAATCGGTGTGATGTAGGTCACCTTGTCTCCCGCTTCCCAGCCGCCTCCGTGAAAAATCAGTACCGCCGGAAAAGGACCTTTCCCCGGGGGGACGTAACAGTCATAAGCAAGCTCTCGCACCTGCGATTCGCTTTTCCCGTGCATGCTCACCGTTTCAATACGCAGGTATGGAATGTCTTTTTTCAACCGTGTGATCCAGGGAAGGTGATCAGCCTTGAGAAGGCCGAGCTTTTTGTTCAGCCAGGTAACCACTTTCGCCTTGTATCCCCACTGCTCCGGCCGCCAGTTTTCCGGGCGGTGAATAGCGCCCGCAACCAGCAGGTAATCGCAGCTCACTCCGGCCCGCTGAAGCGCGGCTGGGTAACGCCTGGCCTGATCGGGCGGGACTTCGATGTCCGCCGCGCCGTGAACTATCAACATGTCCGGCATCCCCCTGACCACATGGCTGAATACCGAAGCCCGGGCCAGCATGTCTTCATCGGCCTCGCCCCTGAAGCGTTTCAGCTCGCGCGGTTCATAAACTCCGCCGATCAGCACCGCAGCCTTCACCCCGGCCGGCTTCTCCGCCGCCAGCAGCGCGGCCAGTTGTCCGCCCGTGTCTTCGCCCAGCACAGCTATGCGGTCATGGTCAGTCCTGAACTCATCGGCATGACAGCGGATGAAGGCCAGCGCGGCCTTCACGTCATCAAGTGCGTCAGCATACCGCTTCAAACCGCCGAGCCGGTAATCAACCGAGAACCAGTTGTACCCGGCGCGTGCGAGCATCTCCTGAAACTGCCCCGTGAAAGCGACGCGGCTGCCTGATGTGAATCCGCCGCCGTGAATGATGACCACAGCCGGGCGGCGCGTGCCTTTCTTCTGCACGTAAGCGTCGAGCGATAGCTCGATTCCATTGACCCGGCGGTAGACGATGTCACCCTGCACGCCCGGCACGATGTAATTGCCCTCAGGATTGCGCACCCTTACCGGCGGACAGTCATCGGCCGTTACGTTGACGGCTGTTGATGTGGCGATGAGAAGCAGACAAATTAACAGGGCGGTTTTCATGGCCGCTGATAAAGTAGAGCCTTGCGGAAGAGAAGAAAAGGGCAACCGGGCCGGGCGGCGGAATTTGACCGCCGTCTCCGCTCTCAAATATCATTGCCGCGTTATGCCCGCATCATCACCGGCCGGCCGATTCATCAGTCTTCTGCACGCCTTTGTCATCCTGATTGCGCTCGCCTCCAGCTTGTCGGCGCAGGAGCAGTTCAGGTTCATCAACGTCGCCCGCGAAGCCGGCGTCACCGCGAAGACGATTTACGGCGGCGAGAAGAAGAACAAATACCAGCTGGAAAATGTCGGCTGCGGCATCGCCTTCTTCGACTTCGATAATGACGGGTGGCTCGACATTTTTCAGGTCAACGGAACCCGCCTGGAAGCAATCGCTGGCGATGCGCCGACCAATCACCTTTACCGCAACAACGGCAACGGCACTTTCACTGACGTGACCGACAAGGCGGGACTGCGGCGTTCGGGCTGGGGGCAGGGCGTTTGCGTGGGCGATTACGACAACGACGGTTTCACCGACCTGTTCGTCACTTACTTCGGCAGCAACGTGCTTTACCACAACAACGGCGACGGCACGTTCACCGACGTCACCCGGAAGGCAGGATTGCTCGGCGGCAAAGACCGCTGGGGTAGCGGGGCGGCATTCCTGGATTACGACCGCGACGGCCACCTCGACCTGTTCGTCGCCAACTACATCAACTTCGACCTGAAAAAGGCGTCGCCCGCCTTGTGCCCGTACAAAGGCGTGATGGCCTCCTGCGGCCATCTGGGCATGCCGGGCGGAGTCAATCAGCTTTACCATAACAACGGCGACGGCACGTTCACCGACGTTTCAGAAAAAGCCGGCATCACAAAAACCGGCGGGACTTACGGCCTGGGCGTGCTGGTCGCTGACTTCAACAACGACGAATGGCCGGACATTTACGTCGCCGACGACATGGCCCAGGCGGCGCTCTACCGCAACAACAAAAACGGAACCTTCACCGACATCGCCGTCGAAGCCGGGTGCGCCTTCAACTTGGACGGCAAGGCGCAGGCGGGGATGGGCGTGACGGCCGGCGATTACGACGGCGACGGCTGGCTCGATATTTTCAAGACCAATTTTTCAGACGACACTTCGACGCTTTACCGCAACCTCGGCAAAGACACTTTTGATGATGTGACGCTGGCCGCCGGGATCGGCGTCAACACGCGCTGGCTCGGCTGGGGCTGCGGGTTCTTTGACCCCGACAATGACGGCTGGCTCGATATTTTTCTGGTGAACGGTCACATCTACCCGGAAGTTGACGCCCTGAAAGGCGATGCCAGCTACCGCCAGCGCAAGGTTTTTTATCGCAACAAGCGCGACGGGCGTTTCGAGGACATCAGTGAAAAGCTGGGCGGGCCCGTGACGGAACCGAATTCCAGCCGCGGCTGCGCGTTCGGAGATTTCGACAATGATGGCGACACGGACATCGTCATCAATGCGATTAACTCTTACCCTGAGCTGCTGCGCTGCGATTCGGCGACGAATAACAACTGGATCACGGTTCGCCTGATCGGGACGAAATCGAACCGCAGCGGCATCGGCGCGCGCGTCAGGTGCGAGATCGAAGGCCATCACCCGCAGATTGACGAAGTCCGCAGCGGCGGCAGTTACTATTCACAGAATGACCTGCGCGTTCATTTCGGCGCGGGCAAAGCGCAGAAGATCAGGAAACTCGAAGTGCGCTGGCCCTCCGGGTCGGTGGACGCTCTGAACGACGTGCCGGTCAATCAGTTCATCACCATCAAAGAGGGCTCGGGCCTCGTGAAAAAGTAATCGGATGACCCGCGGTAAATGAACGCGCTCCGCGATGCAAATGTCGCAAGTCTATTGTGAGTGAAAAGTGCCGTATGACTCTTCCACGCGGTTTGATCGCCGCTGCGTCAATTGGATTACTGGTCTGCCTGCCTGTTGTCGGTTCGGCTCAGTCGCAGCGCCCCGCCCGGCAGCAATCCGCAGCCAGCATTCCTCAACTACGCGCGGCAGTCAAAAGCAACCCGCGCAATGCGGAGATGCGCAACGCGCTGGGGCTGGCGCTCGGGAAAAGCGGGCAGCTCGATGAGGCGATTGCCGAGTTCCGTGAGGCACTGATACTCAAGCCCGACTATGTGCAGGCGTGGACCAGTCTGGGCATCGCCCTCGAACAGAAAGGCGATCTTCAGAACGCGACGGTCGCTTTCCTCAAAGCTGCTGACCTCAGCCCGAAAGACGCGGAATTGCACCTCTCTCTCGGTTCAATCTTCCTCCGCCAGCAGAATCCGGAAAGGGCCGTCGCCGAACTGCGCACTGCCGCGCAGCTCAGACCGAACTCCGCTGAAATCCACAGCAATCTGGGTTTCGTCCTCGGTCAGGCGGGCGATTTCGACGGCGCGAAAGCCGAATTTGAAATGGCAATCAGGCTCAACCCGAGGCTGGCGGAAGCGTTTTATTACCTCGGCACGACGCTGTTGCAAAGGGGCGGCGAGAATGATCTGGCAGAGGCGATTAAATCACTGCGCCAGGCCGTCAGGCTGAAGCCGCAATCGGCCGAAGCTCACACGAGCCTCGGCGTCGCCCTGCGCGAGTCGGGCGAACTCGAAGAATCCACGACGACACTTCAGCAGGCCGTCAGACTCAACCCGAAGTTGATTGAGGCGCACAACAACCTCGGCCTGACTTTCCTGCAGAGGAAAAAACCTGATGAAGCACTGGCCGAGTTCCGGGCGGTGATCAGACTCGACCCGAATAACGTGAACGCCCACCTCAATTCCGGCCTGGCCCTCATGCAGAAGGGCGACGTGACCGGCGCGACGGCTTCTTACCGGACGCTGATCAGCATCGCCCCGCAGATGTTCGAGGCGCATTACAACCTCGCGCTTGCGCTCAAAGGAAAAGACGACCTGGCCGGGGCGATTGAAGCGCTGCGCCAGTGCATCGCTTTGCGGCCGGATTTCCCCGACGCGCATTTCACGCTCGGTGAAATTTACCTGCAACAGGCGAAGTTTGACGAAGCTCTGACCTCACTCAGTGAAGCCGTCAGGCTCAACCCGAACGACGGCGAGGCGCATTACCGGCTCGGCTCGGTGTGGCAGAGGAAGGGTGAAACGGAGGCCGCGATCACAGAGTTCCGCACGGCAATCAGACTCGCGCCCGGCAGCCCTGAGATCCACAACGCCCTTGGCGCGGCGCTGCGACAGAAAGGCGAGGCGGAAGCCGCACGCGCTGAACTTCAGGAAGCGACGCGACTGAGCAAACTCAAAAACGATTTGCAGGCGGCGGCGACCACGACACAGTCAGGCATCCAGCTTCTGAGTGAGGGGAAGATTGCGGCTGCGATTGAAAGATTCGAGGCGGCAATCAAACTTGCCCCGGATTATGCCGAGGCTCATTACCAGATGAGCATTGCGCTCAGGAAGAAAGGACAGGCGGCGGCGGCGCAGGAGGCCTTCCGCAAGGCACAGCAGCTCGACCCGAAAATCAGACGGCGCGCCAGGTAATCGGCGTCGCAGCCTCCCTGAGAAAAAAGCGGGCGTCAGAGTTGCTGCTCTGACGCCCGCCTGGTTTATGTTGATTCAGATTCAGTGCGGTTTAGAAGGCGAACCGCAGGCCGAACCTGAACTGACGCTGATCCTGGGCCGAACTGGTGATTTCAGTAAACCCGTTCAGCCTCAGTGAGCCGTCAGCATTCTTGAGGATGTTGCCGGCACTGTCACGTGTCGGGGCCGACGCGTTCGTCCCCGGCCCGTTGAAGTGCGGAGTGTTGGTGAAGTTGAAGGCGTCCACGTGGAATTCCATCTGAATTCTTTCAGTCAGGCGGAAGTTGCGGATGAGCGAGACATCCACGTTGGCATAGCCCGGATTGCGCAGGATATTGCGTCCGGCGGTGCCAAAGCGACGATCCGCTGGTGCGAAGGTAGTGTTGTTCCCCTTACTGTACTCCACCGGCAGGAAGGCCAGCGGGTTAAACCATGACGTGCCCGGGCCGGTATTGCCCAGAATGCTGGTGTCCCCAATGATGTCCGGCGTCTGCGAATTGCCCGGGGCATTCAGGGAGCCGGTGCTGGCGGTGACAGTGAACGGGCGCCCGGCGACGGCACTGAAGATGCTGCTCAACTGCCAGCCACCCAGAATCGCGGCAGTCGCGCCGCTATCGGCCCACCTCTTGCCCTTGCCGAACGGCAGTTCGGCGGCGGCGCCGAGTTGGAAGACGTGCGGGATGTCGTAACCGGCCCGCGCGCGGTTACGGCGGATCTGCGACGGCGCGTTGAAAAGCGGCAGCCCCGCCCAGCCATCGTCGTCGGTCAGGTTGATGGCCTTCGACCAGGTGTAAGCGCCCTTGACGAAGACGCCCTTCGTCAGACGGCGGTTTATGGCGACCTGCAGCGCGTGGTAGTTGGCGCTCAGGTAGCCGTCCCACAGCAACGTTGCGCCGGTGCGCCCCAGCGCCGCGAGCGGGCGCGCCGCGTTCGGAGCCGCCGCCGCGTTGACGTCGAGGTCGGCCAGCTGGTGAGTGGTCTGCGTCCCGACGTACCCCACCTCAACCTTGAAATCCGCCGGGAGTTTGCGCTCGACGAACAGGTTCCAGGACTGGATGTAACCGCGGTGGAGAGTCCCCGCATACGGGCTCCGCATGTCGGCGTTGAATGGCAGGGCCACCACACCGGTGCTGAGGTCGGGTTTGTTGATCGGCAGGATTCCGACGACGACGCCGAGTTCCTTCTTATCGTTAGTGAAGCCGTAAGGCGTGATACCTTCGACGTAGCCGGTAATGGTCGGAAGGAACGTAACGCCGATTGTCGCGGGATAGAAGCCGCGCAGCGGGCGGCCGAACGGCATCGGGTCGTAGGTCAGGCCGTAACCGGCGCGGATGACCGTGTCGTTGCCCAAGCGGTAAGCCAGACCGAGGCGCGGGGCAAACATCAGCTTGCTCGATTCAATCCCCACGCTATCCGGGTTGCCACCCTTGCCGCCGATCAGGACGGGCAGCGAGGGCCGATTCTGGTTGAGCGGGTCGGGCACGGTGCGGCCTGAAAGGTCCAGCCGCTCGATGCCGCGATCCGCGCGGTGCATGATCGGGTAGAGTTCGTAACGCAGGCCCAGTGTCAGGGTCAGGTTGCGCGACACCTGCCAGCGGTCACGGACGTAGAAACCGAACTGCCATTCGCGCGTCGTCATCACTTCGGCCTGAAGAGTCTTCTGCACGCTGGTCGGCGTGCCCAGGAGGAAGGCCGCGAACGAGGTGTACTGGTTCGCGCCCGACCCGGCAAGGGTGGTCGCGCCCCCGCCGAAGTTGATCTGGCCGCGCGGGCCGGCGCCGAGTTCCGGCTGCCAGTGATTCAGTTCGTGGCGAATCACGTCCGCGCCGAAGCGCAGGTCATGGTTGCCCTTCAACTTCGTCGCGTTCTGAGAGAAGGTGTAGCTGCGCTCGTCACGGAAGACGGGGTTCCAGCTGGCGTCGTTGCCCAGCGTCCGGTAGGTGCTGAACGTGATCGCCGGGAAGCCACTCTGGCGGATGTCAGGGCCGTTGGTTCCGGGGATGCCCAGCACGTCCAGGCCGATATTCTTCCCGAAATCCGGTGGGATGGTCTCGTGATGCCGGTTCGTGATCGAGAAGTTCCCGTCCACGATGAAGCCGGCGCCGAGCGTCCACGTGTGACCGACCGTGCCGACATAGGAGTGTGTGGTGCCGATGCCGACGCCGCCGTCGCAGAGACAGCCGCCGCCCGCCTGGCCGAGCGCGTACTGGCCGGACACGGTGGCATCCATGTGGCTGAACTTGTACCAGACCTGGTGCTTCTCCGTGCGGTTCCAGTTCACCTTCACATCGTAGTTGTTGCGCGTGAAGCGCTGCGGGGCGGAGTTGTAATAGTTGTTGGTCGCCAGGGGATTGCCGCTCGCATCGAACAGGTTCGGCAGCGGGATCAGCGGCAGGATCTTCTGCGCGACGGCGCTGATGCGGCTGGCCGGGATGATATTTCCGGCAAAGGCCGTGCGCCCCGTGCCATCAACGTTGCCCGTGAACGGGTCATAGATTGTCGTGCCGGTCTTGGTAAAGTCGCCTGCACGAATATCAGCCGTCGGAACGCTGAACCGCCCGTCCTTGATGACACGCTCAAACATCCCTTCCCAGCTCCCGAAGAAGAAGAGCTTATCCTTCTTGATCGGGCCGCCGAACGTCGCGCCCGGGATGGTGCGGAGGTTCTTCGGCTTGTTCTCATTCGGAAAGCTTCGGCCACCAATGTTAATTGCCGTCGGCTGGAATGAATTCTTCGCGCGGAAGAAGTGATTGTCATGGTAGGCGAAGGCCGAGCCGTGGAACTGGTTCGTGCCCGACTTGGTGATGACCTGAATGGCCGCGCCGCCGGCCATGCCCTGCTCGGCGTCGAAGTTGTTGGTCGAAATATTAACTTCCTGCACCGACTCCGACGGCGGCACATAAGCCGAGTGATGCGGCAGCCAGATGTTGACCGACTGCGCGCCGTCGAGCCGCGTGTTATTGTTGTTGCGCGCCGTGCCGTTGACGTTCGTCGTCAGCGAGCGTTCGGGCGTGTCGGTGTTCGCATTCTGAAACCCGGCGGGCGTCGTGCCCGGGACGAGGTTCAGCAATGATTGATAGTTGCGATAGTTGTTGATCGGCAGCGCGTTGATCTCCTTGCTGCTGATCTCAGACTTGACCGTCGCGGATTCGGTCTGGAGTACCGTTGCGTCGGCCGCCACCGAAACCGTGTCACTGACGTTGCCGACCTTCATCTTCACTTCGACGCGCGCGGCGTTGTTGGCGCTGATGTTCAGGTCGGTCTGCGTGTAAGTCGTGAAGCCCTGCTTCGTGACCTTGATGTCGTAAACGCCGGGCAGGATGTTGACGATGGAGTAATTGCCATCGTTATCAGTGGTCGCTTCCTTGACCTGTCCGGTTCCTTTGTTGGTGAGCGTGACGGTCGCGGATGGCACGACGGCGCCCGACTCGTCAGTCACAGTGCCGACGAGGGAGCCGTACAACACCTGCGCTCCGGCCGGCTGCGGAGTGAGCGTTATTGCCAGCAGGACGGCCAGCAATACAACGGACCCTCTGACGGAGAGAGAAAGTCCGAGGAGAAAGCTTCGCATATGTACCTCCTTGAAATAGCTTGCAGTGGTAGCGGTGCAAATCGGTGGACTGGCGGGAATCGGGCCGACTATTCAACTGACTTTCCATGCCTGATCGGCGTCGCTTGTAAGTCCCGCCCCTTCGCGAAATGTCGCGGGTGCCTGACCAGCCTCGGCCGGCTCCGGTGGGACCCGGGGCCCGGGGTTGGCGCGGCGTGGAGTTCATTTTGAAATTGATTTATTGTTTTGCCCGGAGTGTTCACGGGCTGTTTTGAAGTCAGTCAGATGTTCAGCAAAGCTAACTCTGCGGCAGAGTCTAAGGCGATAAACTGTGATCGTCAATATCAAAAAGTCCGGCTGGATGAGAGATCGTGTTAAATCGAGTGAGGCCGGGCGTTATTCATTCGGCGCTTCGCTGCTTTTGCCCGGCGGGGCAGGGTCAGACCGCGCGGCGGTAGCGCACGTAACGCGGTCGCCACATCTTTGCGTCAATGCGCCGTTCCAGTTCTTCCGGAGAAGCCACCTCCGCCAAACCCGCGCGCTGCGCTTCGAGCGCGACTCTCATCGCTACCAGTCGTGAAATCGAACGCACGTCTTCGAGCGGCGGGAAGAGCGACCCCGTCGGGTCACGGAGCGCCGGCGACTTTTCGCTGAGCGCGCGCGCCGCGGCGACAAACATCTCCTGACTGACCCGCCCGGCGCCGGAAGCGATCACCCCGAGGCCCAGCCCAGGGAAGATGTAAGCATTATTGCACTGACCGATTTTTCTCGCCCGCCCGCCGTCAATGACATCAGGGAAGGGGCTGCCGGTAGCGACGAGCGCGCGGCCCGCCGTCCATTTGAGCAGATCAGCCGGGTGCGCTTCGCACCGTGAAGTCGGATTTGAGAGCGGGAAGATTACGGGGCGGCCGACGTGCCGGGCCATTTCGCGCACGATCTCCTCGGTGAATGCGCCGGGCTGCGCCGACGTGCCGACGAGGGCGGTCGGCTTCACCTGACTGACGACATCGGCGAGCGTGACGTGATCGGGCCTGGCCACCCGCCAGTCGGCGATGCGTTCCACCGGCTGCGCGTAAGGTTGGTTGATGTCTTCAAGATCATTGCGCCCTGTATGCACCAGCCCGCCGACGTCAATCAGCCACAGGTTCGCTTTCGCTTCGCTCTCAGAAAGACCCTCGCTCACCATCCCGGCGACGATCTGTTCGGCGATGCCGGTCGCGGCCGACCCCGCGCCGAACATGACGATGCGCTGCTCGCCAAGGCGTTCGCCATTGACTTTCACGGCGGCGAGCAATCCGGCCAGCGTCACCGCCCCCGTCCCCTGGATGTCGTCATTGAAGGTGCAGAGCCGATCCCTGTAACGTTCGAGCAGTCGCCGCGCGTTGTGCCGCGCGAAGTCTTCCCATTGCACGAGCGCGTCAGGGAAACGGCGACTGACCGCGCTGATGAACGACTCGATGAAATCATCATACTCCTGACCGCGCACGCGCTCGTGCCGCCAGCCCAGGTAAAGCGGGTCGTCGAGCAGTTCGGGGTTGTCCGTGCCGACATCCAGAAAGATCGGCAGCGTCGTCGCCGGATGAACGCCTGCGCCGAGCGTGTAGAGCGAAAGCTTCCCGACTGAAATGTTCATCCCGCCGATGCCCAGATCGCCGAGGCCCAGGACTCTTTCGCCGTCGGTCACGACGATCACCGCGACTTCGTGGTTGGGCGCATTAGCAAGGATTTCGTCAACGTACCGGCGCGACGGCCATGAAATATAGAGCCCGCGCGGGCGGCGGTAGATGTGGCTGAAGTGCTGGCAGGCGAGGCCGACCGTCGGCGTGTAGATGATCGGCATCATCTCGGCGATGTGCTGCGAGAGCAGGCTGTAAAAGAGCGTTTCGTTGCGGTCCTGGAGCGCGACCAGAAAGATGTAGCGCTCCAGATCGTTCGGCTGCCGCCGGAAGTTTTCGTAATTGCGCGCCACCTGCTCTTCCATCACCGAGACGTGCGGCGGCAGCAGCCCGAGCAGGCCGAATTCGCGCCGTTCTTCTTCCGTGAAGCCGCTGCCTTTGTTGAGCAGCGAATTATCGAGCAGCATCTGACCGGTCACGGCTATTTCCACCACGGTCTCGCCGGTCCGTTCGTCACGGATTGTCTTAAAGGGGATCACCTGCTACCCTCCCGTCTCCTGTTTTGACGCCACGATACCAGGAAAAAGGTAAAAGGCAAAGGCGCATCATTCGCCGCCCTTCTCACGATGAATTCACGTCCCCACGCCCGTCTGACCGGCCCTGCTTCTGTCGGCGAATGGCTGGCAGTAAAGTTATCGAGGGTCACTTCGTCCGGTGAGCTGATCCCGGAAATAGACGGGCTGCGTTTCATCGCGATCTCGGCAGTGATCTTCCACCACCTGATGTCAATTTACCTGCCACAGAGCGGCAGGTCGTGCGTCGTGCGGACGCCCGATGAATGGTTCGCCGCGGGTCAGCAGTCGTGGCTCGTCTTCCCGGCCTACTGCGGGTTTTTCGGAGTCCACCTCTTTTTCGTCATCAGCGGATTCATCCTCGCGCTGCCATTTGCGCGGCGCTCTTTCAATCGCCTTCCCGCGCCGCCCCTTAAGTCTTATTACATCCGCCGCGTCACGCGCATCGAGCCGCCGTATTTCCTCTGCCTGATCCTGTGCTTCATCCAGCTCTGGCCGAAGACGGGCGATGGCGCCGGCCTGCTCCCGCATCTGCTGGCCAGCCTGTTTTATGGGCACGGTCTGATTTACGGCCAGCACAGTGTGATCAACAGCGTGACGTGGTCGCTCGAAATCGAGATTCAGTTTTACCTGCTCGTCCCTTTTCTGGTGAGGATGTTCGGAATGCGGAATGTGGCGACGCGGCGGGCGCTGCTCGCCGGCCTGATAGTCGGGTTCGGCCTGCTGTCGCAGTGGTACATTGAACCCTCGCCGCAGCCGCGACTGCGGTTTACGCTCTTCAATTTCCTGCACTACTTCCTGGCCGGTTTTCTGCTGGCTGACTTTTACCTGACCAGAAAGGAAAATGGCTTCAGGAGATATCTGTCGTGGGATGTGGTCACGGTTCTTGCGGCTGTAGCTATCCCTCTGGTGCTGATTCATTACCCTCGATACTTCTTCCTGCTGCCGTTTCTGGTCGCGCTACTCTACGCGGGATTTTTCATGGGCCGGATCTCGAACGCGCTCGTCAGGCTCCGCTGGGTAGTGATCACCGGCGGGATGTGCTACACGCTTTATCTGTATCACGTGATGATCATCGGCGCGCTCCAGACAAAGACCATTGCGCTCTCATCAATCACGAGACCGCTCACTTCTGATTTTCTGCTGCAATGCCTGCTCATCTGCCCGGTGATCTTTGCGGCCTGCGGGCTGCTGTTTTTCTTCACTGAGAAGCCGTTTATGAGATGGAGCCTGTCACCGCGCCCGGCCCCTGCCGTGTCCGTTTCGACGGGCGATTAAGTGCTGAACCCACGCAACGGCATGTCTGCCCCTCTTCTCAACCAATTGTCATCAGGGTAATGACTATTACTATCAATCAGGTGCAGCGTGTAAGCGTGGCGAGATTTCGGCGAGCGATTTTCGCGGCTCAGGTGAGGCAGCAAACCGTGCAGCACGATGAGCGTCCCTTCGGGCACTTCGAGCGGAACCAGACCGTCCTGCGGCCACGGAGTTTCATCGAAGGCCTTAAACTCAGTCCCGCCTCCCGCCGCGCGAACGAATCTCGACTTCAGCCCCCGACGGTGTCCGCCGGGTACCGCCCACATGCAGCCGTTCTCCTGCGTCGCGTCCTCCAGCGCGAACCAGAATCCCGTCACGCTCAGGGGTTCGGTATAGAGGAACGTGGCGTCCTGATGACAGATGACTTCGCCGCCGATATTCGGCTGCTTGAAGATGTACATTGATTGCAGCAGCAGTGGCCGGGCGAAGCCGAGGTCAGCCGCCAGCCCGGCGAGTCCGGGGTCCCGCGAAAACCGATCAAAGACCGGGTCGAGATCGTGCAGCGCGTGGCCGATTTTATTGATCGAAAGCTCCCTGCCCTGCCTCAGCTCGCCGCCGGTGAGGAACGCATCCTCTTCAAAAAAGAACCTGACCTTGTCACCGGATTCCAGAAAATAATCATCACTCGTGCGCGCCTGCTCGTGCGTGGAAAAAATTGACCTCACACCCTCAGGATCGAATCCTGCGATCAGTTCCGCCGCCCGCTCGCGCAGTGTCCGGCAGGAATCACGGCTGACGAAATTTTCGATCACCAGAAAGCCGTCGCGCTCATAATCGGCCAGTTGTCGGGAAGAAAGTATTTTCATCTTCGCTGCCCCCTGTCCGCCGTTCCCCGGCAATGTTCATTAACCTCGAATCTGATCCGTGATCCTGCAGAAAAGCCGAACCTTTTGCCCCGCGGAACCGTTTTCCCTTTCCCGCATAATAATGTTCCGAAGGATTGTTGATAAGCTCCCCGGCGAATTTTGCATAGGTGACAGTGATGGAACACCAGACGAAGCACCTCTACGAGTTTGATGATTTCTGCGTTGACGTGACAGAACGCCAGCTCCGGCGCCACGGCGAGGTAGTTGCGATTCCGCCGAAGGTCTTCGACACGCTGCTCGTGCTGGTCGAAAACAGGGGGCGCATTCTCGAAAAAGACGCGCTGATGAGGCTGATCTGGCCGGAGACTTTCGTCGAGGAGAGCAGCCTGACGCAATACATCTTCCAGTTGCGCAAAGCCCTCGGCGAAGACGCGTCCGAACATCGCTACATCGAAACAATTCCGAAACGCGGCTACCGCTTCATCGCCGAGGTCAGAGAGACCGCTCCTGCCGACGTCACGGAAGTCAATCCGCGCGTCAGCGCTCATTCGGCGGGGACCCCGGATTCAATGCTGAACGGTTTGTCTCCCTCACCGAACCGTTCAGCCACAACCATCGCTTCCGAACCGGCGCCCTCAACCCGGTCTGAAAGACCTTACGCTGCGCCCGGACTGCCGCGATGGAAAACGGCGGTGGCTGCTTCAATGATTACGCTGCTTGCCGCGTCCGCCGTCGGCGCGCTCTATCTCTTCATCCAGAACCGCAACCGGTCCGCCGGCCAGAGCATGCGCATCACCAGACTCACCGCGATTGGCAAGGCGCTGCTCCCGGCTGTTTCGCCCGACGGCAGGTACGTCGCTTACGTGATGGAGGACATCGGCAGGCAGAGCGTCTGGATCAGGCAGGTCGCCACGACCAGCAACGTGCAGATCGTGCCTGCCGCCGAAGCCGATTATCAGGGGCTCGCCTTCTCGCGCGACGGCAATTATCTTTATTACACGGTCTATGAAAGGCCGAAGCGGCTGGGCGTGGTGCATCGCGTCCCGGTGCTGGGCGGCACGGCGAAGAAAATTATCGAGGACGTGGACAGCCCCGTCACTTTTTCGCCCGACGGGGAGCGTTTCGCCTTCGAGCGCAATTATCCCGGCCGGCTGGAATTCTCGATCATCGTCGCCAACGCGGACGGCAGCAACGAACGAATACTGGCGACCCGCAGACAACCCGATTACTTCTGGACTGACGGGCCGGCCTGGTCTCCTGATGGAAAGATCATTGCATGTTCGGCCGGCAGCATCGGCCCCAATGGGCCGTATATGAACATTGTCGGCGTCCGCGTCGCTGACGGCACGGAGATTCCGCTGACTTCGCAGAGGTGGGCGCGCGTCGGTCAGGTCGCCTGGCGGAAAGATAACAGCGGGCTCGTCGCCACCGCCTGGCAGCAGTCATCGCCGGTCGTGGCCGATCAGATCTGGCACCTGCCTTACCCGAGCGGCGAAGCGCGCAGGATTACCAACGACCTCAACAGCTACTCCGGCGTCAGCATTGACGCGAACTGTGAGCATCTGGTGACGATGCAATCCACCAAGGTTTCGCATCTGTGGGTCGTGCCCGGCGGCGACGCGGATCGCGCCACGCAGGCAGGCACCGTCAGCATGGATAACTACAGCGAGAATCTCGGCCTCAGCTGGATGCCCGACGGGCGGCTCGTCTTCGGTTCGCGCGCGAGCGGTAACGCGGACCTCTGGATGATGGATGCTGACGGCAGCCATCAGAAACAACTGACGGTCGAACCGCGCTCGGATATGCTGCCCGCCGTGTCCGCCGACGGTCAGCTGATCGCTTTCGTCTCCAATCGCAACGGGACTTACAACATCTGGCAGATGAATGCCGACGGCAGCAACCCGAAGCAGCTGACCGACGGTCAGGGGGAAACGTATCCCAGTCTTTCGCCTGACGGCAAATGGCTGGTTTACTCGGCACCATACGGCAATAACCCGGTCATCTGGAAAGCGCCCACGGGCGGAGGCAGCGCCGTCCAGCTGACCACGCGACCGTCGTTCAGGCCGACCGTCTCGCCTGACGGGAAGCTGGTCGGCCATCTGCACATGGACGAGCAGTCAGCGCTGATGAAAGTGGCCGTCGTCCCGATTGACGGCGGGGAGCCGGTCAGGGTGCTTGATAAGGCCATGCCCGAACCGCCGATCGTCAACTGGAGTTCCGACGGACGGATGCTCACTTACATCGAAACGCGCGGCGGTGTTTCCAACATCTGGGGCCAGCCGGTTGACGGCAGCGGCCCGGCCCGACCGCTGACCAGTTTCAAAACAGATCGCATCTACCGTTTCGCCTGGTCGGCGAAGGGAAAGAATCTCGCCTGCGAACGCGGGTTTCAGATTAACGACGTGGTGCTGATCAGCGAATTCCTGTAGTCGGCCTCTCCCATCTTCACCTGATGTCTTCAGCCTGCCTCCGGGCATGACAATGAATCCCCACACTCCTGGGGATGTCATCAATAATTCGCGGAAGATCACAACGGACTCTTGCCCAGGCAGGTGGCTTTGCGGAAGATGGTGGCAGACATCAAAGCCGCAATCTGTTCCGGAGGCTCCAGGACAATGACTGAAAGCAACCCCACGATTGAATCCGAGTTCCAGCGAATCCGCGATGCGCTGCTGATTCCGCGCGATTTTCCCGGAAAGGTGATTGCCGAAGCCGAGGCCGTCGCATCGCGTGATCCGCTGTCACTCACGTTCGCGTCGCGTTACTCCGATCTGCGGGGAGTGCCTTTCGTCACGATTGACCCGCCCGAAAGCATGGATCTCGATCAGGCTTTCTTTGCGGCGAGGCAGGGCGACGGGTATCTGGTTCACTACGCGATTGATGACATCGGTTTTTTCGTGGACCCGGGCGGCGCGATTGAACGTGAGGCATGGCGGCGCGGGCAGACTCTTTACAGCCCGGACACGAGGACGCCGCTTTATCCGCCCACGCTCAGCGAAAAATATGCGAGCCTGTTACCCGGCACTGCGCGCCCCGCAATTGTCTTCACCTTTTCGCTCAATGCCCGTGCCGAAGCTGAGTCGTTCACGCTCGCGCGCGCCGTCATCGAGAGCCGCGCAAAACTCGCTTACCCCGATGTCAGCTGGCACCTCGATCAGGAACGAAAGCAACCGGGCAGCGGCTCATTCGCCGGGCAGGAATGGTCACCCTCACTCGGCCTGCTGGAAGAGATCGGGCGCAAACGCCAGCAGCTTGAAGCCGAGCGCGGAGGGGTCAGCCTGCGGATTCCGGCGCAGCAGGTCGAAAGGTGGTCAACCGCACTGACCGGTTACCGCCTCGCTTTCGAGATGGCCACCGAGGTTGAGGGGTGGAACGCGCAAATCTCATTGATGACCGGGATGGTGGCGGCAGAGGTGATGATTTCACACGGAGTCGGATTGCTGCGCGCGCTTGATCCGCCACACCCCGAGCGCGTGCGGGCGCTGCGACTGACTGCCGCGGCGCTGGGAGTCGCGTGGCCTGAGAGTATGGATTATGACGATTTCGTACGCAGCCTCGACCCCGGCGATCCGACGCATGCCGTGATGCTGCAACAGGCGGCGAGAGTGATGGGCGGCGCGCGTTACGTGGCCTTCGAAGGCGCCATGCCCGAACACGCCACGCACGCCGCCATTGCGGCCCCTTACGCACACGTCACCGCGCCGCTCAGGCGGCTGGCTGATCGCTACGCGCTCGACCTGCTCGTCGAACTCTCAAAAGGTGATCGCCCCGCGCCGGAACTGATTGAGTCTTTGCAGGCGCTCCCAAAGGTTATGGAAGACTCGGCACGCACGGCCGGCCAGCTGGAAAGCAGGATCGTGGATTTTGCCGAAGCGCAAATGATGGAAGATCGCATCGGCGAAATCTTCAAAGCCGTCGTGATCGCCCTGCGCGCGGATGCGATCATTATTCAGATCACTGACCCGCCGATCCGAACCGCGATCCCTGCGACGGTCTTTGCCGGTCACGCGCCAGGAGACCCGCAAACCCATCCCAGCCTCTCAAAGGATGGCGCAACACTTCAGACTGGCGGGACGCGAATTTCCCTCGGAGAGAATCTGCTGCTCAGGCTGGAAGCGGCAACCCCCCGGGCGGGAAGTCTGAGCTTTACGCCAGCGCAGGCGTAGTTTTCAGGCGATGATCTTTTTCGCAACGACGCCGGCCACGTCAGTCAGCCGGAAATCGCGCCCGCTGTAACGGTAAGTCAGCCGCTCGTGATCGAGCCCGAGCAGATGCAGCACCGTCGCGTGAAAGTCGTGAATGTGCATCCGGTCTTCCACCGCATGGTAAGCGAATTCATCAGTCGCGCCGTAAATGAACCCGGCCTTCACTCCGCCGCCCGACATCCAGATCGAGTAGCCGTAAGGGTTGTGATCGCGCCCGTCGCCGCTCTCGCTCACGGGCGTGCGCCCGAACTCCCCGGCCCAGATGACGAGCGTGTCTTTGAGCAGCCCGCGCGCTTTCAGGTCTTTCAATAATCCGGCAATCGGCTTGTCAACTTCGCGCGCATTTTTATTGTGGAGGTTGTAGAGGTCGCTGTGCTGATCCCACTTGTAGCTGTGCGTGCATTGAATGTACCGCACGCCGCGCTCGGCGAGCCTGCGGGCGAGCAGGCACTGCCAGCCGAAATCCTGCGTCAGCGGGTCGTCAAGGCCGTAGAGTTTCTTCGTCGCCTCGGATTCTTTGTCCACCTGAAAAGCCTCGGGGGCCTGCGACTGCATGCGGAACGCGAGTTCGTACGCCTGAATGCGCGCTTCGAGCTGCGGGTCCTTCTGGCGCAGCGCCTCGTGCCGCCGGTTGATGTTTTGCAGCATGTCGAGTTCGTAACGCTGCTGCTCGGGCGAGAGGCGTTTGTTGAGCAGGTATTCAATCGGCTCGCCTTTGATGTCATCCACCTTCATCCCGGCGTTGCCGATGGCCGTGCCCTGATAGGCGCCCGGCAGGAAGGCCGAACTCCAGTTCTTCGCGCCGCCGTGCGAGAGCGCCGGCTTGATCGTGATGAAGCCGGGCAGGTCCTGATTCTCCGTGCCGAGTCCATAAACCACCCACGACCCCATGCTCGGGCGGGTGAAGGTGCTGCTGCCGGTGAAGCTCTGTAACAAGGCCGCGCCGTGATCCACGCCTTCGCCGACCATCGAACGGATGACGCAAAGGTCATCGGCACACTCACGGACGTGCGGGAACAGGTCACTGACCGGAATGCCGCTCCTGCCCCCCGGCCTGAACTCCCAGAGCGGCTTCATCATCGGCCCGACCGGGCCGTCGGCGAAAGCCAGCGGGCGTTTGATCGGCAGCGGCTTGCCGTGGTCGCGCACCAGGCGCTCCTTCGGGTCAAAGGTGTCAATGCTCGATGGGCCGCCGTGCATAAACAGGAAGATGACGCGCTTCGCCTTCGGCTCGAAGTGCGGCGCGCGCGGCGCCATCGGGTTCGCGGCCTGCCCGGCGGCAAACACGTTTGCCTCCTGCGCCAGCATTGCGGACAAACCCAGATAACCGAATCCACAACCTGCAGCGCGCAGCCACGCGCGACGCGACACCGGTTTTTCAGGCTGCTGATAAAGGGAAGCAATCTGATTCAGTTTCATAGCGGTCTCAGTCAACGTAAATGAAATCGTTCGACGCCATCAGAATGCGGCAGAGGCTCTGCCACGCGGCCTGCTCGGCGTGTTCGCCTGCGAATTTCTGTTTGTAGCCTGCGATGTATCTGAGCGCCTGATCAATTTCATCCTTGTCCGGCTGGCGATTGAGAATTCGCAGGTAAGCGCTCTCGACTCGCGCCCCATCGCCCAGCTCTTTTCTGCCGAGCAGTGACTTCGCCACATTCAGCGAGCGCTCGGTCAGGAATTCGCTGTTCATCCAGAAGAGCGCCTGCGTGGCGACGTTGGTCAGCTGCCGTCTGCCGGACGCCGTCGTCGCGTCGCCGAAATCGAAGAGGTTGAGCAGCGTCGGCAGGTTCGCGCGGCGCAGCGGCAGATAGACCGTGCGGCGCGTGAGCTTCTCCGGGTTCAGGCTCAGCCGCCCGCTGCTGTTCTCGCTGTCAGTCCCCCGGCCCTGTTGCAGCGTGCCGCCCATAGTCAGGTCGAGCGCTCCGTCAATTGCGAGCAATCCGTCGCGCATCTCTTCGACTGAGAGCCGGCGCCGGTTGAAGCGCGCGAGCAGACGGTTGTCGGGGTCGGCGTCGGCGCCGGGCTGTGGATTCATTGAAGCCATCTGGTACGCGCTCGAAAGCATAATCATCCGGTGCAGGGCTTTGACTGACCAGCCGCCCGCGACGAATCGTTGCGCCAGATAATCGAGCAGTTCGGGGTGAGTCGGTCGCTCGCCCATCCTGCCGAAGTTATCGGGCGTGCGGACGACGCCTTCGCCGAAATGCCACTGCCAGATGCGATTGACCATGACGCGCGCGGCGAGCGGATGTTCGGGCCGCGCGATCCATTCGGCCAGCTGCAGACGCCCGCTGCCCTTTTCGACCGGCGGCGTGGTGTTGTAGCGGGCGAGAATGGCCGGAAAAGCTCTGGGCGCGTCTTCGCCGGGGTTATTGTAATCGCCGCGGATGAATACCTTCTGCGCGACGGATTCGCCGTCCTCAATGGCGCAGGCCATTTCGGGTTCGGCTGGGGCGCTCTTCTTGAGCTGCCCCAGTTCGTGCTGAAGCCCGGTGAGCTGCTTCCACTGCTCCGGCGAAAACTTCTGCTCATCCTTTTCCGAGACCGCGAACGGCCCGTTCTTTTCGAGGTACACCTCGCTGAAGAACCGGTCGTGCCCGGCCTCGAATTTCGGCTTGTCGGGCAGCGATTTTTTCTGCCCGCCGAGGGCTTTCCGATATTCAACGCGCCATTTACTGACCGTCTCGTCCCATTCCGACAACCGCTTGAGGAAGCGTTCCTGATAGCCCCGGGCCGTTTCAGCGAGCTTTTCAGGCGAGGCGTTGCGCCATTCGAGCAGGTGCTGCGGGGTAATCTCTTCAGGCTTCAGATAATCAACCCACTTCTTCAGCACCTCCTCGGACAGATTCATCTGCTTCGCGATCTCAGCCACAGAAGCGCCGCCGTGATGGAGCCTGTTCGCCGCGAGCATGTAATCGGCGAGGCGAGGGCCATTCTGCCTGACGGCTGATTCCTTCACGCCGTCGCTGATCTCTTCAATCGCCAGCCTCACGCGCTTTTCCTTGTCCTGATGCTCAGCTCTCTTCGCCCTGTAGCGATCAAATTCCTCTTTCGCAACCAGAGGTTTTTCCAGCACGACCGAGACATGGGATTCGGGGTTCGTGAAGCTGCGCGTGCTGGCGAAAATGCCGACGAGCGAGTAGTAATCTTTTGTGAGCAGCGGGTCGAATTTATGGTTGTGGCAGCGGGCGCAGGAGATCGTCAAGCCCAGAAAAGCCTTTGACGTGACGTCCACCTGTTCGTCATACACGTCATAAAGCATCTTCTTCTTGTCCTGCTGCGCGACCGCCTTCGGCCCGAGCGCGAGGAAGCCTGTGGCGATAATGCCGCGCCGGTTCACGCCCTGCGGGCTGTCAGCCGGCAGCAGGTCGCCCGCAATCTGCTCGCGAATGAACTGATCGTAAGGCAGGTCGCGGTTGAATGATTCGATCACGTAATCGCGGTATTTCCACGCGTGCGGGTAGCGGTGGTCCTCATCGTTGCCGGTCGAGTCGGCGTAACGCGCGACGTCGAGCCAGTGGCGCCCCCAGCGCTCGCCGTAACGGGGCGAGGCGAGCAGCCGTTCGACGACTTTTTTGAACGCGTCGGGCGAATTGTCGGCGAGGAAATCGCGCATTTCCGCTTCAGTCGGAGGCAGGCCGGTCAGGTCGAACGTCGCGCGCCTGAGCAGCGTCAGCTTGTCCGCGGGCGGCGCGGGCCGCAGATTTTTCTCTTCCAGCTTTTGCAGGATGAAGCGGTCAATCGGAGACTGCACCCAGCCCGTATTTTTGACGTCAGGCGGCGCCGGATCTTGCATCGGCTGAAACGCCCAGAAGCTCTTTTCGCTCTCGGTGAATTCTCTGACGGATGAATTCTTCGGCCAGTTCGTGCCCGCCGCTGCGACCGGCTGACCAGCGCCGGGCCATGGCGCGCCCATCTTCACCCAGGCCGTGAGCGCGGCAATATCTTCGTCTTTAAGTTTGCCCGACGGGGGCATCTTCAGTTCGCCGTCATAACTCACCACTTTGAGCAGGCGGCTGGCTTCCGGGTTCTCTTTGCTGATGACGGGGCCGCCGTCGCCGCCGCGCAGGAATCCTTCCGCCGTCGTCAGATCAAGCCCGGCCACTCTGGCCTTTGCGTTGTGGCAGCGCTGACAACTGGCCGCGAGGATCGGGCGGATCTTCTTCTCGAAGAATTCCTGCTGTTCTGCGCTCGGGGCGGCAGTTTGCGCAGACGCACGGCTTTCAATCTGACCCGATTGTGAACAGACAATACCGGCGACGAGTCCTGACAACAGTGCAAATTTGAGCAGACGGCGCACACTTCCCGGCCCGTTCGCGCGTGGTAGCGGTCTCTTCATCTGGTCATTACCTCTGCTTTGGTTCATTCGAGCAGTCGCCGCATTTCCGGCGTTTCCGGATTATCTGTCAATCAGGAATCACTGCCAGAAGTTGCGATCCGAGGTGCGGTACGTCTCTGAGATATGCTTCCTGACCGCCTGCCCCACACCTTCGGGGTCGGCGATGCTGTGACCTTACCCTTCAGGATTCAAAACTCCGGGAGGCTGGATCAGGAAATGCAGATTAGACTGCGGGCTGACTCAATTGCAAGCAGCCGGGATCATCGGCGTGACTGAGTGTTCTGTCACCGGCCGGGATCGCAAAAAAGTCGGCGGCGTCAGCGCGTGCAATCAGGTGACCAGTGAAGTTTCAGCAGCCGACGGCAGTGCCCTTCCACCACCAGCGCGCCAGTGAAACCCGGCCCCGGGTCAAGCCCGTAGAGTGACCAGCGTTCGACTTCCTGAGAATCGTGGTTGACGGAGAGAAGAGCAGGCGGCTCATCGGGAGAGAGAGAGACATCGAACTGATCGAGCGGGAATGAAAGCCCTTCGGTTCTGGCTTTGATGTAAGCCTCCTTGCGGGTCCAGCAGTTGAAAAACGCGGCCGGCTGCATTTCGGCGGGCAGGGCGCGCAACGTGGCAGTTTCCCGGGGCGAAAAAAACTGCTCGGCGATTGTTTCAGAGGCGAACTCGGGGCGAATGCGCTCTACGTCAATCCCCAGTTCGCGGTCGCGCGCCACGGCCAGAAGCATGATTCCTGCCGAATGCGAGAGGTTAAAGCGCAGGGCGGATTCTTTGGGAGGGTTGTCTTCGGACAGCCACAGGTAAGGTTTTCCCTGAGCGCCATAGCCAAAACGCAGACTGTGCGGCTCAATATTGAGGTATTGTCCGAGGATTGCCTTGAGCAGACCGCGGGCAACGACGAAGTGGTTACGATCCTTCCGAAAATAAAACCTCTCCGCCCGGGCAATTTCAGCCGCGTCAAGCGTCTCTTGCAACTGCCGGACGAGGGCTTCGGGCACGTCCAGACTGGCGCGCCAGACGTGTACTTCATCATCCCCGAGCATCAGTTCATCCGGCGGCGATTCCCACTCGGGGGAAACCGACGGCTCACTCATACGCCTTTGTTGATTCACAGTCCCGCCATCTTCCATTATCTGATTGCGCGGTCGTATTCATTCCCCGCGCGCGTCTCCTCCGTGATCAGACGCAGCGCCTCTTCCTCTGAAATTTCATCGAGTTCAGCCAGCAGCCTGGCCAGCTCATCCGGCCCTGCATCCAGTGCCCGCAGTTCGTTAATTGTCTCTGCCAGGCCGGCCACGGTCGGCGTCTCAAAAAGACTGCGTAACGACAGCTTCAATCCGAAGGCAGTTTGCAGTCGCGCGATTACCCGCGTCGCCAGCAGCGAATGGCCCCCGAGGTCAAAGAAGTTGTCACTCACTCCGACCCGCTCCAGCTTGAGCAGTTCCGCCCAGATCCCGGCCACTATCTCCTCCGTCCCGGTGCGCGGCGCGACGTAACTGACTCCGATCTCGGGCCGCGCTTCGTCAGGTGGCGGCAGCGCCCGACGATCCACTTTCCCGTTGGGCGTCAGCGGCAGCCGATCCAGCAGCACAAACGCCGACGGAACCATGTACTCCGGCAGGTGCCCCCTCACATAATCACGCAACTCAGTCACGAGCCCGGCCTGTAATTGCAATGTCACGAGATATGCCACCAGTCGCCTGTCGCCCGGTGCATCTTCGCGCACCACCACGGCGCAGTCGCTGACCGCAGGGTGGCGCTTCAGCGCCGACTCGATTTCGCCGAGTTCGATGCGATAGCCGCGCAGCTTCACCTGCTGATCGGCACGCCCGAGCAACTCAATCGTCCCGTCCTGCCGACGGCGACCGCAATCCCCGGTCCGATACAGCCGGACCTTGGATTGCGGGTCATGTGGTGCCGGCCAGTCAATGAATCTTTCAGCCGTCAGTTCCGGCCTGTTCAGATAACCCCGCGCCAGCCCTGCCCCGCCGAGATAAAGCTCTCCGGGCACGCCGACCGGGACGGGTTGCAGATTGGCATCCAGAAGGCAGATCTGTGTGTTGGCAAAGGGCCGTCCGATCGGCACCATTCCTTCACCCTCCAGTTCTGTTTCCGTCGCCTCAAAGTACGTGCTGTCAATCGTCGCTTCGGTCACGCCGTATGAATTGACGACGCGCGTCTGCGCGCCGCACAAACGGCGCAGCCGCCGGTACTCGGCTTTCTGCCAGGTGTCTGAACCGACTATTACCAGCTTCATCTGTTCCAGCCGCCGGCCGCTCTCTTCGAGATACTGCATGAGCGGCCTGATTACTGCCGGGACGAATTCCGCCGCTTCCACTTCCTCGGCCAGCAGCAGTTCGTAAAGCTGCTCCGGCGCGAGCAGCAGTTCGCTCGGGCACAGTACCAGTTTCGCGCCGCTCGACAACGCCCGCACGAGGTCGCCCGTGAAGACATCGAATGAGAAGCTGGCCATCTGCAAATGACTGCGAAGGCCGGAGAGTTGATAGCTTTCGGCCCACGCCGCCTGAACACTCGTCACGCTGCCATGCGTGACCATCACCCCTTTAGCTTTGCCCGTCGAGCCGGACGTGTAAATCACGTAAGCCAGATCATGGCTGTTCACCTCTGCGTTCACATTGTCAGCCGGTTCCCGCGCGATCAATGGCCAGTCCGCATCCAGACGGATCACGCGCGCGGTATGCTCCGGCAGGCTTTCAGTCAATCCCGCCTGAGTGAGCAGGACCGGCACGGCGGCATCACTCAGCATATGGGCCAGTCGCTCGCGCGGGTAATTCGGGTCGAGAGGCAGATACGCCCCGCCCGCCTTCAGGATTCCGAGCAGCCCCACAACCATTTCCAGGGAACGCTCCACGCATAATCCGACGATCACTTCCGGCCCGACGCCGTGCCCCTTCAGATAACGGGCGACCTGGTTCGCTCTGGCATTCAATTCGTGATACGTCAGCCGTGACTCACCGAATGCTACCGCCACCGCTTCCGGCTTCAATTCCACCTGTTGCTCAATCAAATGATGCAGACATCCCGCGGAATCAGTGACGCTCTGAGAGTAGTTCCACTCGACCGTAAGCTGCCGGCATTCCTCAGGGGTCAGCAATGGCAACTCTCCGATTCGCACCCCGGGATCAGCCACGATCCCTTTCAGCAATTCACCCCAGTGCCCGGCCAGCCGCCGGATCGTCCCGGCCTCAAACAGCCCGGCGTCGTATTCCAGCCGCGCCATCAACCCTTCTGCCTCCTCGCTCACGTCCAGGCTCAGGTCGAACTTCGCCGTCCCGCTCGGCACCCGCTCCGCAGTCAGCCTCAGTTCTCCCCACTCCCGCTCCGAAGTCTCAGCGTTCTGCAGCGCGAACATCACCTGGAAGACCGGCGAGTAACTCAGACTCCGCTCCGGCTGCAATTCCTCGACCAGCTTCTCGAACGGCAGATCCTGATGCGCGTAGGCCCCGAGCGCCTGCTCGCGCGCGCGCCCGAGCAACTCACGGAACGGCGGGTTACCTGAGAGGTCGGCCCGCAACGCCAGCGTGTTGACGAAAAATCCGATCAGGCCCTCGGTCTCCACCCGCGTCCGACCGGCAATCGGCGTCCCGATCACCACCTGCTCCTGCCCGCTGTAGCGCCACAGCAGCACCTCGAAGGCCGCGAGCAGCGTCATAAACAGCGTCGCCCCTTCGCGCCGGCTGAGCGCCTTCAGCTCATCGCGCAGCCACGCCGGCAGCAGCACCGAGACCTCGCCGCCCCGGCCGCACTGCACCGCCGGGCGGGGACTGTCAGTGGGAAGCTCAAGCAGCGCCGGCGCGCCCTCAAGCTGCGCCTTCCAGTAAGTCAGCTGCCGCTCAAGCGTCTCGCCCCGCAGCCACTGCTGCTGCCAGACGGCGTAATCGGCGTACTGCACCGGCGGCTCCGGCAGCGGCGACGGCTCGCCCGCGGCGAAGGCCCGGTAGAGCGCCCCCAACTCGCGCAGGAAGACCCCGACCGACCAGCCATCGCAGATGATGTGATGGAAGACCGCGACCAGCAGGTGTTCATCGGCGGCGAGCCGGACGAGCCTCATCCGCACGAGCGGCCCCCGCGTCAGGTCGAACGGCTCCGCCGATCCGGCAACCGCAATCTGCCGGGCCTCTCTTTCGCGCTCTTCTTCGGGCAGCCCGCACAGATCAATGAATGGCAGTTCCAGATTGAGAGAAGGCGTCACCACCTGTGACGGCTGGCCGTCAACGGAGATAAAGGTTGTTCGCAGGGCCGCATGCCGATCAACGATTGTCTGGAGGGCAGACTTTAATACCGTGACATCGAGGCGGCCTTTAAGCCTGACGATCTTTCGCAGGTTGTAGGTGGCCGTGCCGGATTCCAGCTGGTCGAGAAACCATAATCGCTGCTGCGCGAATGACAGGGGGAGATGCCCGGGCTTTTCGCTTTGTAATAAAGGCAAAGACTGTGGCCCCGATTCAGTTTTCAGCTCCTGTTCTACTCTCGCGGCCAGCCCGGCGATGGTCGGGGATTCAAACACGGCGCGGAGCGGGATTTCGATACGGAAAGTGTTCCGGATTCTGGCAATCACCCGGCTCGCGAGCAGTGAATGGCCCCCCAGCTCGAAGAAATGATCGTGAATACCCGGCCGCTTCAGCCGCAGCACCTCAGCCCAGATTGAAGCGATGATCTCTTCTGTCCTGCTGCGCGGGGCGACATAATTTTCCGCCGGCTCAATCAACGTCTCGTCAGGCGCTGGTAACGCCCTGCGATCCGTCTTGCCGTTGGGCGCGAGCGGGAGCGCGTCGAGCAGGACGAAGGCGGCGGGAACCATGTAGTCCGGCAGCGTCTGCTTCACCAGCTCGCGCAGTTCCGCGATGAGCCCCGGCTGTTGCCGTCTGGCACTCACATAAGCGACGAGTCGCTTCTGGCCGGCGGCGTCTTCGCGCGCGACGACCGCGCAATCCCTGACCTGAGCGTGCCTCATCAGCACGGCTTCGATCTCGCCGGGCTCCACTCTGAAGCCGCGAATCTTGAACTGAAAATCCCGCCGGCCTGAGGATTCAAGATTGCCGTCCGGCAGCCAGCGCGCCATATCGCCCGTCCTGCACAGCCGCGCCGCCGGATCGTTGCTGAAGATGTTCGCCACGAATTTTTCAGCCGTCAGTTCGGGGTGATTGAGATAGCCGCGCCCGAGGCCGGCCCCGCTGATATACATCTCTCCCGGCTCGCCCGGTGGGACGGGCCGCATTTGTTCATCGAGCAGATAGATTGTCGTATTGGCAATCGGGCGGCCCGCGGGCACGACTCTGATCTTTTCATCGGGCCCGTCGGGGATGCGATAAACCGCCACGATGCCGCTCGTCTCGGTCTGCCCGATCATGTGCAGGTGTCGGGCGGGGTGCCTGAATTTATGCATCCAGGTTTGCGGAATGTCAGAGAGCAGGGGCTCGCTCGCTGAGAGGATCAATCTGACCCTGTTATCAAGCAGCTCGGCCCGCAACTCCGGCTCCAGCTCCAGCAGCAGGCCAGTGCAGTGACGCTGAAACGACGGCACGGCGTCGAAGATTGTTACCCCATGCCGCCTGATTAGTCTGAACAACGCGAGCGGGTCCAATCGCTCTTCTTCCGTCGCAATGACGACCGTCGCCCCGTGGGCCAGTGGGACCATCAGGTGACGGCGCGATGACGAAAAAGCGATTGAAGCCAGATGCAGGTAACGGTCGTCCGGCGTGACTCCGAATTCTTCCTGCAGGGCCAGCACGTAATGACTCAGGTTTGCCTGGGTCAGCATCACGCCCTTCGGCCTGCCCGTTGAACCCGACGTGTAGATCACATAAGCCAGATTATCGGCACGGACATTGAGCCGCGGATTTTCCTGACTGCACCGTTCAATAACAGGCCAGTCACGATCAAGCGCGACAAGCTGCGCGGCGGAGTGCGGCAGATTGCCAATCAGACCCCGTTCAGTGACCACGAGCGACGCGGCGGTATCCGAAAGCATATGAGCGATCCGATCCGCCGGATAAGCCGGGTCAACTGGCACATAAGCGGCGCCCGATTTGAGAATGCCGAGAATTCCGACGGCCATCTCTACAGACCGCCCCACGCAGATCGGAATCAGCGCCTCCGGCCCGGCCCCAAGCGCGCGCAGGTAATGGGCCAGCTGATTCGCCCGCGCGTTGAGTTCGGCGTAAGTCAGTTGCTGCTGCTGACAGATGACTGCCAGATGGTCAGGCAGACATTCCGCCTGCCGCTCGAAAAGCTCATGAAAGCAGGGCTGCGCCGGGTAAGCTGAATTGTCATTTACTGATCGCATCGGTGTCTGTTAATGAATTGGGGGCCGTCGGGCAGTGTAGAGAAACTACGAATTGAGGCGAAACCGGAGGCTCGAGATCACTCTGCCGATTGGAATGTCGTCGCGCCGCGGGATCAGGCAATCGCGGATACTCACCTGCCGCTTTCTGATCAGCCAGTAGAGTGCCACAATCAGCATCACGCTGTAACCGAGCAGTGAGGCGAGGGCCGCGCCGGCGATTCCCCGCGTCGGCAGCCAGTAGAGCAGTGCGAAGACTGTGACCACCGCGGAACACAGCCGCGCGATGGTACTAAGTCCTGGGTGGCCGAGCCCGTTCAGGCCGCTGATCACAATCGCGCCCGCGCTCCAGACGAGCGAGGCAACGAGCAGCAGGCGCAGCGGCCAGGCCGCGGCCAGAAATTCCTGCCCGTAGGCGACCCGCAGGATGACGGGCGTGCCGACCCAGAGCGGGAGCAGAACCAGCAGGTAGGTATAGATCGTCCGGCGGAGGCTGCGGGTCAGCAGCTCGATGGATTCTTCGACGCGCTGGCACGCGGCGACTTCAGGCAACAACACGTCGGCCACCGATGAGGCCAGCACCGTCGTGATCTCTGATAACCGCACCGCGATCACATACAGGCCAATCGCCGAACTTGAAGCCATCCCGCCGAGCAGCAACTGATCCAGTCGCAGAGTAGTAAAGGCAGTAACGACACCGGGGTGGTAACGGACGCCGTAATCAATCGCCTGCTTCCACTCCAACCAGCCCGGATTCCACCTGGGCCGCAGCGCATAAATGACGCCGATGACGGCCGTCAATGTGTTGACGACCTGCGCCGCAATCATTGTGAACGCGGCGTTCCTGACCGTCAGGTGGCCGCCCGACCAGAGGGCCAGATAGGTGACCGACTGGACCCCGAAAAAGATCCCGCGCGCGGCGGCGACCCAGCCGAACTGCCGGGCGCCTTCGAGGCACCCGACCATCAGGTCGTAGAGCAGCGCGAGCGGGATGTTGACGAGATAAATCCGCACGAGCCACATGACCTCAGGGCTCCGCACGCCCACCAGATGCGGGACGATCAACTCCGCCAGCAAAAGCGCCGCCAGGCCGACCACCAGCGCGAAGACGAGCGCGTTTGAAAAGAACATCGAGCGGGATTCCGGCTGCCGCGCCAGGTAATAGCGGTGCGCCTGCGGCAGTCCCAGTCCGACCAGCAGCGCAACCACGTTGGGCCAGAGGACGACCACCGCCAGATTGCCGCGGCCTTCCGGCCCCAGTGCCCACGCGGTCAGCAGGCTCGTGACTACGCCGGAGAGCAGCATGAAGGCGTTGGCAATGAAAATAATCACGAAATTCTTCTTCATCGAATCCTGCTTCTCAGACCTCGAAAGCGTCCGCGAAATCATTGGTCAGCATTTCTCCCGCGCAGGTGCCGCCCCCAGGCCGACTAAGGTCTGTCCCGTTCGAGTCTGACCAGGTAACCAGTCTTGTGCTTCAGATCGGATTGTATGGACAGGTACAGGTTGCCCTGATCGTCGGCGGTGACACCTTGTACGTTTCGGAGTGCGCCGCCGAAGACGGCGATGGCCTTCAGCCCCTCTTCCGGGGTATATCGTGACAGCCTGCCCGACTGACTGTCAGTGATGTACAGAGTCCCTTTCAGGTAATAGATCGTTTCGGGAGAAAAGCCTTCTTTTTTCTCGATCAGGCGCTGCAGCTTGCGGTCAGGGCTGATCAGGTAAACCACGTTGTCCTGATTGTCGGCAATGTATAGATTGCCTCGTTCATCAAAGACCATGCTTTCCGGTTTTTTTATCCGGTATTCAGGCCCAAGGAATACTGTGACTGACCCGTCCCTGCTGACGCTGTAAACCTGATGCTTCTCCCCGTCGCCGACCAGAATGTCGCCCGACGGGGCCAGCGCGATACCTTCGGTTGAGACGAGACCTTTATCTTTGCCGGCCAGCAGGAATGCCCGCCCCCCGGCGTCAACCTCCCACACGCCGCCCGCGTCATCATCCGTGAAAAAGAGGTTGCCTCCGGCGTCCATCACCAGATCTTCCGGCGACATTATTCCCAGGGTGGAATCACAGAGTCTTCTGACGCCACCCGCCTCGCTCCAGGCCTCAACCGACCCGCCGCCCTCGTCGGCGAGGTAGAGCTTCCCCTGGCGCCAGAGGATCCCATCCGGGGCGGCAAAGCCTGACCTGTTGGTGCCAACGATCTTCGCGCTCCACGATTCGTCTATCATCACAACCACGCCTTCCTTACCGAGACCGCACGAAGTCAGGCCGACGACAGCGAGTAAGAATACGAAGGCAGTGATACGCGGCAGGATTGTTGCAGGCATAAGTCAGACCCCCCTCCCCAGTAAATGCTTGCCAATATCAACGACCATTTTGAGCAGGGGCCGGATATGAGTGAGTGTGCTTGAAATCTCAAAGAGTACGATAAAGAGCAGTGCGCTCGACAAAGCCATCTGTTGCTCAGTCCAGCTCACCACGCGATCAAGTACCTGCCCCGGACGCCCTCGCAGCAGGTACTGGCAGGCCAGCAGTTCGACGAGGCCAATGATCGAACCCGCGGCGATATCGAGGGGCGAATGCATGCCCGTAATGACCCGCCCGGCCAGAATCACCAGGAACGTCCACGCGAGTGCAATCAAACCCGCTGAACGCGAAGCCAGCCAGATTCCGGCGGCGACCGTCACATAGAACCCGGCGTGGTCGCTCGGGAAGGATCCGAGATCATTGGTCTGCAAATCACCGTTGAGCAGGTCGCGGTAACTCTCCTGACCTGATTTATCCAGTGGGACGCGATAAGCGAGCCGCTGGTTTTCAACGAGGCTGTCCCCTTCCAGATGGTAAAGCTTCTGAGACTGAATGAACGGCCTCGGCAGAAATACCGTTTTAGAGATCGCCTTGGTCGTCACGATCACAAAGGCCGAAGCGATCAGAGTGATCAGGAGGATCCTTCTTACTCTGTGTGTGTCAGCGGGGTCCTTCCGGCTGAACCAGGCGGCCATAAAACAGCACCCGATGACCCCGGCCTTGACGAGTTCGTTATCAACCGGCAGCGCAATCAGGCTGTCCAGTATCCATGAACGCCCGGCCAGACTGTTGGCAAGCTGGAACAGGTAATTACTAACGCCCGTCACACTCAATGAGAGGACTGTTGTTGCGATAAACAGGAAATTCAAAGTGATACCTCCTCCGTACTCCGGGCCGTGTTGAGACAGCCCTGGAGCTTATGTGCAAGCGTAATAACTGCGGGCTCCTTAATCATGGTCTGATGGTCGCCCGGGACTTCTATTACCTCTACCCCGCCGCCGGCCAGAGTTTCCCAGCCCTTCCTGTTCTCCGCGGCGCTGACCTCCTCGCTGGCGCAAAAGAAGACCACCTTACCCGCATAGGCGCGGGGCACGTACTTTTTCAAGGCAAGGTAGTTGTAGCCCTCTATGTCGCGCAGCGTGTCTGTTATAGAGCCTTCTTTCCCGCCGCCGAGCATGTTATTCAGCCGCCAGAACAGGTTCTCATACTTTCTCTTCTTGTATTTCGCTTTACCCGAGATATAGCCTGCGGCCCTGGCCGGGCCGAGCTTTCGCAGGTTACGCAGGTGCTGTCTGACCCTCAATAGCGTGAACCCGATCCTATAACGCAGAGCGGTTGCGCGGGAGAGCAGTTTCAGCCACCCGAATGGGTAAGTATCAAGCATGGCGAGCAATGCGACTTCCTGCCCCTGCGCGCGCAGCTGCCGCGCCATCTCGAATGCCACGGAGCCGCCGAAGGATCTTCCGCCCAGGTAATACGGGCCTTCCGGCTGCAGGTCACGAACCTCCTTCAGGTAGTGCGCCGCCATCTCCTCAATGCTGGCGAGAGGCGGGCTCTGCCCATCCAGGCCGAGCGACTGGAGTCCGTAGAACGGCTGGTCAGGCCCAAGGAAGCGGGCCAGATCACGATACTCAAGCACGTTCCCGCCTACGGCATGCACGCAGAAGAATGGCGGTCTCGTGCCGCCCGAACGGAGCGGGACGAGTGATGACCAGGATGGCCGCCACCCCTGCCGGCGAAGCACGCCCGCGAGTTGTTCGATGGTCGGGGCCTGAAAGAGCGTTGCGAGCGGCAGCTGCCTGCCGAAAGCCTTCCCGATTTCCGTGAAGAGCCGCACCGCAACCAGCGAGTGGCCGCCGAGGTCAAAAAAGTTATCTTTCACCCCGACCGCCGGCAGGCCCAGCACCTGCTGCCAGATCCAGGTCAGTCGCAACTCCAGTTCGTCCTTCGGCTCGGTGATCTCCCTGCCGGATTCGGCCTGCGCCTCGTCCGGGGCGGGCAGCCTCTTCCGATCAACCTTGCCGTTCGGCGTCAGGGGGAATTCACGCAGCCGGATGAAAGCCGCGGGGATCATGTAATCAGGCAGCTTCTGCCTCAGATAGTCACGCAACTCAGCAGTTGAAGAATCGCAATTCTGAGCGGCGACATAATAAGCCGCGAGCGATTTGCCTCTGTTCACACTCTCGTGAACGGCCACCACGCTCTCATGCACGGCGGGGTGTGAGGACAATGCCGCCTCGATCTCACCCGTCTCGATGCGGAATCCGCGCAGCTTGACCTGATCGTCGGTGCGCCCGATAAATTCGATGCTGCCATCGGGCAGATACCGCGCTACGTCGCCGGTTCTGTACAGGCGAATTGCCAGCGACTCTCCATCAGCCTTCCACTCGATGAATTTCTCAGCGGTCAGCTCCGGGCGGTTAAGGTAACCCCGCGCCAGACCGTCGCCCGCGATGTACAGCTCACCATGCACTCCGGCAGGGACGGGATTGAGGTGGCGGTCCAGCAGGTAGATCTGTGTATTTGAAATGGGCCGGCCAATCGGGATCGTTGCCGCCCCCTCGGGCACCTCTTTAACCAAGTGCCAGGAGGCGAACGTGGTGCTTTCCGTCGGCCCGTACACATGCAGCAATCGCTCGGGGGCGCCGCGCCGGAGTACCTCGCTCACCCACTGCGGGTCAACTGCCTCGCCGCCAAACATCACCTGCTTCACCGACTGAAACGCAGTCGGCACCTCCCGCGCCAGCAGGTTGAAGAGCGCGGTGGTCAGAAACATTGTGCTGATCTGACACTCCCTGAGTTGTTCGGTGAAGGCCACGGGCGAAAGGGCGATGTCCTTGTTGATCAGCACCAGGCGCGCGCCGTGCAGCAACGCACCCCACAGCTCAAAGGTGGCGGCGTCAAACGAGATGTTTGAAACCTGAGCGATGCGGTCCGTGGAATCCAGCCGGACATAGTTGGTATTGAAGACCAGACGACCGACGGCGCGGTGAGGGATCGAGACGCCCTTCGGCCTGCCCGTCGAACCGGAGGTGTAGATGATGTAGGCAAGGTTATCGGCCTTTGTCCGGCTGGGCGGGTCAACTTCACTCTCTTTACTGATAAGTTCACGGTCGCGGTCAAGGCAGATGATTCGGGCCGTGTGATCAGGCAGCTGCGGCAGGAGACTTTGCTGCGTCAGGATGACGCGCGCGTTCGCGTCCTCAAGCATGAATGAGATTCGCGCTTTCGGGTAAGTCGTATCGAGCGGGAGGTATGCCCCGCCGGCTTTGAGAATCCCTAAGATCCCGACGACAGCCAGGGGAGAGCGCTCCGTAAAGATGCCGACCGGCTCGTCGGGGCCGATCCCCACCGCCTGAAGATGATGCGCCAGCTGATTGGCCCGCCGGTTGAGTTCGCGGTAAGTCAGAGTCAGCCCTTCGCACTCGACCGCAATGGCACCGGGCGTGCGCGCAACCTGTGCTTCGAACAGTTCGTGAATGCATTCGTTTTCGGGCCAGGCTGTTTGAGTGTCATTCCACTCCACCATCACCTGATGCCGCTCGGCCTCACTTAAGAGTGGCAATTCCGAAACCCTTCGGGAAGCATCGGCGACTATTCCCTCCAGCAGATTGCGGTAATGGCCGAGCAGCCGCTCGATCGTGGAAGCGTCGAACAGATCGGCGCTGTATTCCGCCGTCGCCCGCAGTCCGTCGGCCGTTTCGCCGAGCGAGAGGAACAGGTCAAACTTGGCCGTGACGCCATCCAGTTTCAGCGGGGTCAGCCGGATTCCCGCGAGCTTCCGATCAGAGGGTGATTCGTTCTGCAGGGCGAATGCGGTCTGAAACAGCGGGTTATAACTGAGGCTTCTTTCCGGCTGTAATTCGGCCACGAGCCGGTCGAAGGGGAGGTCCTGATTGACGAAAGCCGCGAGAGCAGTTTCCCTGACCCGCCCGAGTACTTCACGGAAAGAAGGGTCGCCGGAAAGATCGGTTCGCATCACCAGAGTGTTGACGAAAAATCCGATCAGGTTTTCGGTCTCTGAACGCGTGCGCCCGGCAATCGGCGAACCGACCACAAGGTCATCCGATCCGGTGTAACGCGAGAGCAGGACCTTGAAAGCGGCGAGCAGGGTCATAAACAGCGTGACGCCTTCGCTCTGGCTGAGCGCCTTCAACTCCTGAGCGAGTTTTTTTGGCAGCAGCGTGGAGCCTTGGGCTCCGCGGAAGCTGCGGACCGCGGGGCGGGGCCGGTCGGCCGGCAGTTCGAGCAGGGCCGGCGCGCCGTCGAGCTTTTTCTTCCAGTAATCAAGCTGCTGTCTGAATACCTCCCCCTTCAGATATTCGCGCTGCCAGGCGGCGTAATCGCCGAACTGGATCGGCAATTCGGGCGGCGCGGGCGCGACGCCCGCAGAGAATGATTCGTAAAGCTCCGCCAGTTCCTGCCAGAAGACTCCGCCGGACCAGCCGTCGCTGATAATGTGGTGGGTCAGGACGAGCAGGATGTGTTCCCGCTCGCCGAGCCTGAGCAGGGTGTGGCGGATGAGCGGGCCGACAGACAGATCAAACGGGCGCTCCGCCTCCGCGGCGAGCAGACGCTGCGCCTCCGCTTCGCGCCCGTCCTGCGGCAGATGTGACAGATCCAGAACAGGGAGTTCAACCGGCTGGTGCGCCGAAATGATCTGCAGCGGGCGCCCCTCCGCGTTGATGATGGTCGTCCGCAATGTTTCGTGCCGGGCGACGACGGCCGCGAGGGATCGCTGCAATGACGTGAAATCGAGTCTGCCGTCGAGCCGCATCGCGTCGGAGAGGTTGTAAAGCGGGCTGCGCGGGTTGAGCTGTTCGATGAACCACAGGCTCTCCTGATTGAAGGAGAGCGGCGCGGAGTTGGCATTCTCGCGCCGCGGGATGGACTCCGCGGCGGCGCGCGACTTCTTTTTGAGTCGCAGCTCAAGCAGCGCGCGCCGGGCCGGTGAAAGGTTCTGGATCTGTACTGTCAGAGCATCCATCATCGCTGTGACTCCTGAAGCGTGATCACCCGCTGACTGGCGGCAGTGAACGCGGGGGTGTGATCTGATAAGACTGTGTATTCCTGATCCTCTTCCGGCAGCGGCTGAGCCAGAGCCGTCAGCTCCTCGGCGCAGGCCGGGGGGGCGACGGCGCGCAGGAACTCAAGCATCCGCGCGGCGAACACCGGGTAAGAGAACTTCTCGGCATGGCGGCGCAGTTGCCGCTGATCCCACGAATAGAACTCGAATTCTTCAATGGCCGCGCACAGCGAGTCGCTCGTCGCTTCGTTGAAGAAAAGTCCGGTCGCGCCCTCGACGACCGTTTCCAGCGCGCCGCCCGCGCGATATGCAATCACGGGCCGGCCGGCCGCATTGATCTCAAGTGGTGTCATCCCGAAATCCTCTTCGCCCGGAAAGAGCAGTGCGCGGCAGCGGCTGGCGTATCGTTTGACGGTCGCGTCTGACTGCCTGCCCAGGAATTCGACGCCGGGCCCGGCCATCTTTTCGAGTCGTTTGCGGTCGGGGCCGTCGCCGATGATGACGAGCGGGCGACCCAGGCGCGTGCAGGCTTCAATCGCCAGATCAATCCGCTTGTAAGGAATCAGGCGTGAAAGCACGAGGTAGTAATCATCCTCAACCCTGCCCGGCTGAAAGCGGTTGACGTCAATCGGCGGGGGGATGACGGTCGCTTCGCGGCCGTAAACCTGCCTGATCCGCTCGGCGACGCAGCGCGAGTTGGCGATGTAATGGTCCGGCTGCTGTGCGGCGCGCAGGTCCCACCAGCGCAGGCCGGAGAGCATGGCGGGAAGCGCAAACCGCGAGAGCGTTCCGAAACCTTCGCGCGCCGCGTAATCGTCATAGCGCCACACCCAGCGCATCGGCGTGTGGCAATAACAGACGTGAACGGCCCCTTTACCGCGATGCACTCCCTTGCCGTAACCGGAGCTGCTGCTCAGGACGAGGCTGTAATCCGACAGGTCGAGGCTCTCGACCGCGAAAGGGTAGAGCAGGAAGTACTGGCGGAATTTACTCCCGACCGCTGGCAGGTGCTGCATCCAGGAAGTGTGAATCGCCGCGTCGCGCAAACCCGGCGTAACCCGCTCAGGTATAGCCACAGTTGTGTAGAGCGGCGCCCCGGGGAATAAATGATGCAGCGCTTCCGCGACGCGCTCCGCGCCCCCCATTTGAATAAAGTAGTCGTGTACCAGAGCTATTCGTGACATTCCGATCACCTTCCTTAATCCCGCCCGACGGGATACTGATCCTGCCGGACGACAGCCTCCCGGGAGCCGGCTGCCGTCGGCGTGCTGATCGCTTCGAGGTAAAAATCATTCAGCTTTTTTGCGAAGCTGCTGACGGAGAAATGTGTGAGGACACTTTGCCGGGCGCTTTCAGCGAGCAGTGAGGCCAGGCGCGGCTGGCGGATCAGTTTGATGATGCCCCGCGCCAGCGCGTCTTCATCGCGCGCCGGCACGAGCCAGCCGCTCACGTTGTGGCGGATCATTTCGGGGTTGCCGCCGACGGCAGTGGCAATGACGGGCGTGCCGCTCGCCATCCCTTCCAGCACCACGAGCCCGCACGGCTCGGCCAGCGAATTGACGACCAGCACATCCATCACCCGCATCAGGGCGGGGATGTCGCCGCGCGCCCCGAGGAATCGCACCTGCTCTGCGATGCCAAGTCGTTCGGCGGTCTGAACCAGATGCCGGTGATAATCCTGATCTCCCTGGGTAAAGAGCGGCGCGCCGATCACGAGTAACACGGCCTGCGGAATCACTGCCGTGACCTTCGCGAACGCATGCAGCAGCCCGAGTTGCCCCTTGCGTTCGGTCAGCTGACCGACGATGCCGATGACCGGCTGGGCGTCTTCGAGCCCGAGTTCATGACGCGCGGCCTTCCTGCTTTCGGCGTCGGGCTGAAATCTTTCTGTATCGGCAGCATTATGAATAACCCTGACCGGCAGCCGCTTTCCGAACCAGCGCACGACCAATCCCCTGAAGCTGTCAGCCGTCGCCTGCGAAACGGCGATCATGCGCAGGCGCGATGAGCTGAGCGCAACCCAGCGGATGGCGGTGCTGAACGGGTGATGCGGCAGCAGGTCGTGCAGGTGCCAGATGACCGGAACCCGCAACCCGACCGTTGCGGCGGTCATCACCAGCCCGGCGCGAATGCTGTTGGCGTGAATCAGGTCGGGGGCGGCTCGCCTGACCTGCTCCCGCACGCGGCGGATGACGCGATAAAAGGAACCGAGATAGCGGAGCAGGTGGTCGGGCCGCCACGTGAACCTCGCGGTCAGCGGCTCCGCTTCCAGACAGGGCACGCCCAGTTCCTCAACCATCTGCCTGAGCAGGCCTGACGGGCAGAGTACTTCAGGCGTGCATCCGCTCCGATCAAGCTCGGAGAGGATCAGCAGCAGGACGCGCTCGGCCCCGCTGACTGTCGCCGTGTGGTTGTAGAAAAGCAGCTTCATCATTCCGGCCTTCATTCTTCCGTCCGACTGTCCCCGGGTTATTCGCCCGCGACTGAAATCTCCTGACGCCCGAGCGTCTCTCTCAGCCACCCGTCTTCCCTCGCCGTTTCGGCGCTGATCCAGCCGACGAGCAGCCATGCGATGGGCGCAGCGGAATAGATCGAGAACGTCAGCCCGAAAAAACTGTTGAGGATGAGCATCGGCATAATTGAAGCGGCGATGCGACGCACTGTGGCGACGGGCGTTTCCGGCGGGGCGCGTCTGAAAGCGCGGACGGCGAGCAGCGCCGCCCGCCCGAGGATCCACAGGAAGAGCAATGCCACAGGCAGGCTGCAACCGACCAGGAGTACCGCCACGAAGCTGTCAATCGGGTAAAGTGACGCTTCGACGGTGGCAAAACGCGCCGCCGCGACGGTGCCGGCACCGAGCCCCGTGCCGAGCGGATGAGCGGGAATTACTGTTGTTGCCAGGTAAGTCCAGATCCTGAAGCGTTCCTGCAAACTGCCTTCTTTGGTCGGTGCGAGCGTCCCGCGGGCTGCGTGTGAAAGCATCGTCTCGACCCGGTCGTCGCTGCTCTTGTCCCACATTTCGTCGGCCGAAGGGGGCTTCGCGACGGCGAGGACGATCAGCCCCGCCATCAACATCAGCGCGACGCGACCGACCACGCCCCGCCATGAGCCCGCGCCCAGCAGGATCATCACTCCCAATCCCAGCATCAGGCCGAAGATCGCCGTACGCTGCCCGGTGATCAGCAGCATCCCGGAGAGCGCTACCGCCGCCGCGGCCCAGCCGCCCCGCCGCGCGGCCCCTCTCACCCCCAGCGCGAAGCCGAAGGCGATGAGCGCCCCGTACTGAATATAGCGGCCCCACTCCTCGGCGCTGTTGAAGGTTGCCAGCGCGCGCGTGACCCTGCCGACCGCGATTGATTCGTAATGGTCGGTGTGCTCGATCCAGTAATTCTCGAAATCGGGGTAGCCCTCGACCAGTTGATAGATGCCATGCAGCGAACAGATGAGTCCCATCACCACAATCAGGCGCATGGCGGTCGCCATAAAATCCGGCCTGATTGCCTGGCCGAAGTAAAACCACGCGACCGGGATCAGAATGAACATGGCCCCCGAGAGGCCGACGAACAGCGCGCCCTGGGTCGGGTTGAAGACCTGGAGGATAAAAACGCACGCCAGAAGCGTGACCGGCCTCGCGAGCGGCTGCGCGAGGAAAAGCCGCGAGCGGCGCAGCCAGAGCAGAATCGCGAAAGCCAGAATCGTGACCGCCGGCGTGAGCAGGTGAATCGGGTCAGTCGTGGTGTATTCGACGAAGAGGAACTGCGCCCGGCGCAGCAGCCCGCGCAGCGGCTCAAAGATCATGATGGCGAGCAGCCCTGCTTCCAGACTGCTGAGCAGTGGCAGCGTCATCAGCCACACCGCCCCGCCGAGCAGCAGCGCGCGCAGGATCTCGCCGCCGCTGGTCACAGCCACCGCCGTCACCGCCGAGAGCGCGGGCAGTGGCCCCAGCCAGGCGGCCAGCGCGCGGCGCGGGAGTGCTGATTGTGTTGCTGCGTTACTGCTCATAATTCCAGATGCTTTGTGATGGACCACCAGCGGTCAGGCGGCCTCGTCCGGCGGATTGTCTCTACGGCGTGAAGAGCTGACTCTTCGGAATCACCTCTCTCGCCTGTTGCGGACCTGACCATTCCAGTTTCACGCTGGCGCGGCTGTTCTTCCTGTCCGGCTGATGGAAGACCACCACGATCTCGTATTTCTGACCGGCATTGACCTCAATCGTTGCCCTGCTTTCAGTGAGTGGGCTCTGACCGCCTGCCGAATTCACGAGCTGCTGTCCGTTGATCCATAACTGAACGGCGTCGCTGGTCGTCAGGTAGAAGGTGTATGTTCCGCTGAAGAGCGGCTGGACGAAGCCGCTCCAGCGCACAGAGAATTCATCCTTCAGTAACGAGGAAGCGGGCGCCCCATTGCCCCAGTCGAAATTCACCGTCGGATCTATGCGCGTGAATTTGTAGTCCTTGAGGTAGGTTCTTCTGTAGTAATCACCTTTCAGGCCATTGCCCCCGATGACAACCTGACTGACCGTCACGTTGACCGGGCCGGAGGTTGTAGCAGCACCTTTATCATCAGTCGCCCTGGCTGTCAGCTGATAGCTGCCTGCCGGGACGTTATTCCAGGCGTAGCTGTACGGACTATTCGTTGCCGTGCCGAGCAGCGTCGTCCCGCTGAAGAATTCGACCTTGCTGACAGTGCCGTCGCTGTCGGCGGCTGTCGCGTTGATCGTAATGGTGGCCGGGGCATTGAATGTCGCGCCGTCGGCCGGAGAAGTGAGGCTGACGGTCGGCGGCTGGTTGGGGACGCCATTACTGACAGTGACGTTATCAAAGGTTGCGGCACAGAGCGCCGCATTATTCGCGCTGGTCACGGCCAGACCGATCAAGGTATTCGCCGGCATAAATGTGGTCGCGCTGCCGACGAGCTGCCAGTTGCTGCCGTCGCCGGACTGGTACGCGCTCACTGTACTCCCTTTGCGCACGAGCCTGACCCAGCGGGGCGCGGGCGAATACCCCCCGGAAACGAGCGCGGTGCCGAACCCCGTCGCATCCCGCCTTTCAAAAGAGAGTCCTTCAACCGGCGAGATACTCATCAGGGCATGCGCCGCGTTGGCCGCGAGGCTTTCCCGGATCATCACGCCGGCTTTGGCACCGATACTGGTGTTCTGCACGCTGACGACGCGGGCAATGATCTCCCCGTCGCCGGCCAGCGGCTGCCAGGCGTAATAAAACCCGTCGCTGAAGCCCGCGATGTCTGCGCCGGAACCGTTGAGTGTGAAGGTTCCGAAAGAGTAAGAGGCGGTGCCCGCGATGGCGACATTGCCCACATCCTGCGTGGCCCAGGGCGAGGGCAGGGTGCCGCTCGGCATGATCGGATAGACACTGACTCGTTTTGTATCCGTCAGGCCGGCGCTGTCCGTCACCGTCAGCACGATTTCATAGTAGTACGTCTCTCCGGTGCCGTGATCTTCAACCACGAAGCTGCCGGTCGTGCCCGTGGCGGTGACGCCGGGGTGAATGTGGTCGTTATGATGCAGCAGAACATTCCAACTCAGGGCGCTCGAGGGCAGGGTTTCATCCGGATCAGCAGCCGAACCCGTAAAGGTCACAGTGTCGCCGACCTTAACGCTGGCGCCGTCGCTCGGAGAAAGTATCTGCGCGACCGGGGGCCGGCTGCCGACGATGACACTGATGGTGGCCGACGCAGTCGCCCCCTGCGGATTGGTCACTGTCAGCTTCACCGTGAATGTCTTCACGCCACTGACCTCATAGGTGTGCGTCGGATTGGCGGTTGTGGAGGTTGTGCCATCGCCAAAGTCCCACAGATAAGTGAGCGTCCCCCCGCCGGGGTCGCTTGAGCCGCTGCTTGAAAACGCCACTGTGTACGGCGACGACGGCGAGGGAATACTGGCGCTCGCCGAGGCAACGGGCAGATTGCTCGTGTAGCGGATGCGCCGTACCTCCCCTGTGGGGATCGAGATGTAGTAGACGGACCCGTCAGGGCCGAGTTCCAGCGAAACTGGAGAGGTGACGTTCGTCGCGAAATCCACGACGCCGGCCACATTATTATTCGCGTCGAAGACCACCCGGCGAATGAAGTTGTTAACGTAATCCGCGAAGAAGAAATTGCCGCGGTACTTTTCGGGGAACTGTGTAGCGGTATAAAACAGTCCGCCCACCACTGCCGCCCCCGCGCCGCGGCTGTAGGTATAAATCGGCCCGGTGACCGAACTGGCGGGAATGCCCTGGCACTGCTGCGGGAAGGCGGTCTGGTAAGGCGTATTCGGGCCGTTGCCTTCATAGCACGGCCAGCCGAAGTTTGCCCCGCGCCCGCGATCAAGTTCTTCCCAGAGGCTTGAGCCAACATCCCCGATGATCACTTCGCCGGTCACCGGATGAACAGCAAACCGGTAAGGGTTGCGCAGGCCGTAGGCATAGACCTTCGACCGGATCGAATTCGTGCCGTCATAAAACGGGTTGTCAGCAGGGGCCGTCCCGTCAGGGTTGATGCGAAGGATTTTCCCGTTATACGTGTTCAGATTCTGCGAGCGCAGGGAAAGAATGTCAGGGGAGGTGAAACTCGCCCCGTCACCCATGCCCACAAGCATCCTGCCGTCAGGGGCGAAACGCACTGTGCCGATACTGTGTGACGTGGAGTCACATCCCATGCAGTCTGACCCCTCCGGGTACTGACTGCATGGCGCAATGCCGATCTGGCCCAGGATCACGACCTCGCTGCCCGCCTGCGCGACATCGGGATTGGCCGGGTCAGCTTTGACGCGCGTCAGCCGCGCTGTTTTAGGCCCGGGATCGGCAGGATTGCCGCCCTCTTCGTAAACGTAGAGGAGGTAGACATAGCCGTTGCTCGAAAAGTTCGGGTCCAGCGCGAGGCCGAGCAGGCCGCGGTCGCCGACCTGATTCACTTTTTTGACTATGTCAATGAACGGGGTTGGCAACAGCGCGCCATTTTTGATGATCCGCACCTGGCCCGTCTTGACCCAGACGAACAGGCGCCCGTCGGGAGCGAAGGTCAGCCCGACCGTGTTATAGGGAGGCGCAGTCGCGAAGGTTTCGACGGTGAAACCGGGGTCGGAAAGAGTCTGTGCGGAGACCGGCGTGATGCAGGAGCAGCAGAAGCCAAGCAGCAGCAGGCTGAAGATGATCGCCTGCCGCCGCACGAGCCGGGAAATGGGTGAGGAAAGATTTCCGCGCATTGCAAATATTCCTGTGAGGCACCTGTTTTGATGATTCCGTTTTGAGGCCGAAGGGCGGTGGTGAACCCTCCGATTCGCTCCAAACCCTGTGGCCCCGCTCAGGCCGCGCCCCTGCCGGACAGCACGGCAGGGATCGTGCGGAGCAGGATGTGAAAATCGAGACTGAGCGACCAGCGGTCAATGTATTCGAGGTCGAGCAGCATCCACTCCCTGAAACTCAGGTTGCTCCGGCCCGAGACCTGCCACAGGCAGGTGATGCCGGGTTTGACGCTGAACCGGCGCTTCTGCCAGACCGCGTCGAGCCCGCAGGCGTCGCGCATCGAGAGCGGGCGCGGCCCGACCAGACTCATATCACCAAGGATGACGTTGATCAGCTGCGGCAGCTCATCAATGCTCGTTTTGCGCAGCCAGCGCCCGACGCGCGTAACGCGCGGGTCATTTTTGATTTTGAAGATCGGGCCTTCCTTCTCGTTGAGGTGTTCGACCTCTTTCATTTGCGCCTCGGCATTCACGACCATCGTCCGGAACTTGAACAGCTGAAACCGGCGCTTGTTCCAGCCCATCCGCGTCTGGATGAAGAAGACCGGCCCGGCGGAATCCAGCTTGATCATGACGGCCACCAGCGCGAACAGCGGCAGCAGCGCGACGAGCATCACGACGGCCAGCGACAGATCAACCAGACGTTTGATTTCAGCCCGCCAGCCGGACGACGGCGCGCTCTGAAGCGAAATGAACTCGATCCCCTGCAACCGGGCAGCCCGGTAATGGGCCCGGCGGCGGCTGAAGAAGTCCATCAGCAGGTGTACCGTGATCCCCTGCTCCTCGAGCAGCGCGATGACCCTTTCGATCTGTTCGTAATGCGATTTGATCGGCAGCGCGATCACGACCTCGTCCACCACCTCTGTCGTGATGATCGCCGGCAACTCTTCCAGACCGCCGAGGCGCCTGAGCTGTTGCAGCGGCCCGCTGTTGCGCGGGTGGTCGCTGTCCACATAACCCAGCAGCCGGTAACCGAGGTCGGGCCGCTCCATCAGCCGCGCGACGAACTGCTGCCCGCGCGGGCCGCCGCCCACGAGCAGCATCGTTTTGGCGTTATGCCCGCGCCGCCGCACCCACCGCAGGGCGTATTGCTGCGCGAGCCGGAATCCGCAGATCAGCAGAAAGCTGAGCAGCGCCCACGAGCCGGCCGTCCACAGAGTGATCGTCGGCCAGTTCCCGACCCTTGCGACCACGAGCAGCGCGACGGCGCCCGAGCCGACCGCCAGCGCGATCTCCCTGACCTCCTCTCCGAGCAGGTGTAATCGCGTGAGCAGGTAGAGCCCGCGCAGGTTGAGCGCCTGATGCCAGACGAAGACCAGCAGCCCGACCAGCAGGGCGTTCGAGATCCTGATGCGCTCGGACATAAAATCGAGCGCATACCGGAAATAATCCTCCCTGGCGTAGTTCAGCGTGATCGTCAGTCCCACGGCGCCGACCATCAGCACCAGATCCATCAGCTTCAGGTAGAGCAGATAAAGTTTTCGATAGGGGGCAGGCATAAACTTCCTCGCCCGGGCTGCGCGTGCGGCGCCCGGTTACTCCACGTCCATGATCTCCATCCGGCTCATCCTCACCGTGCCGGCGGCGCGCGACGCGAGCGGGGCAACCCTGCCGACGGGCGTCGCCGGCCGGCGGGGCTTATTGGTCGGGTTGAAATATTCGAGCGTGAAGGTGGCGGCGAGGGCCGCGACGAGCCCGCCGATCAGCCCGAGTACCAGATTGAGCGGGACGTTGGGGCTGGTGGCTTTGAAGGGGGCGCGGGCCGGCTCAGCCACCTGAATGTTGATGATCCCCTGCTCGTCGAGCGCCGATGAGAGGCGCCCCTCTTCGCTCTTTCTCGAATAGAGCTGGTACGCGTTGTCGGCGAGTTCACGCTCGCGGTCGAGCCGGCGCTGCTCGTAACCGCGCATCCCGAGTTCGCGCACCTTCTCTTCGGCCTGCCTCACTGTCGCGGCGAGCATCCGCTCCTTCTCGCGCAGCGAGGCGAAGTTGCTGCGCTCGGACGCGAGCGCGTCAGTGAGCCGCTGGCGCAGTGGGTTCAGGCTGGTCACTTTCACCGATTCGGAAGGGAGCGCTTCGGTCTGCGCCACGAGCTGGCGCGCCTTCTCCAGATCCTTTTCCAGATCGCGCACCAGACGGTGACCGGGCTGGTATTTGCTCAGCAGTTCGGTCCGGCGCAGTTCGAGGGCGAACAACTGCGCCTTCATCGCATCGGGCGCGACGTGGTGCGCGACGCGCTCCTCGCTCAGCAGCCTCTCCGGTTCGGCAGCCAGCTGCCGGTCGAGCGTTTTGATGCGGGCCTCGGATTCGGCCAGTGCGGTTCGCGTCGCGGCCAGCGCGGCCTCGAATTCATTGAGCTGTCTGATCTGCGTTTCGGTCTGCTGGTTGAGCAGCTGGCTGTTGGGCAGTGGCGTCACGCGCCGGAGGGCCGCCTCTTTCTCGTCGAGCGTTTTCCGCATCGCCCGCGCCTGCTCGGCGAAGAAGTTCTTATCCCCGCCGTTCTGACGCATCCTGACGTGACGCTCCTGATAGACCGCACAGAGCGTGTTGATGACCTGCGCCGACTGGTCGCGATCTGCGGCCCTGTAAGTGACGCGGATGATGTTGGATTTTTTGACGGATTCGATGGCCAGGTTGTTCCGGAGCTGGATCTGCGCGCGCGCCTGCGGCGTCAGACCATCGTTCGGCAGGAGCTGTTTGAGCGCCGAGAGCAGCTGATTCCCCTGGCTTCGCTCGAATTCCTGATCAAGATGGTCGCGGCGGACTACTTCTTCGAGGATCGAAGGACTGTTGAGGATTTCGACTTCGGAATTGACCTCCTCTTCGGTCAGGTGGCGGTCGGGCTGGCCCGTCACCAGCGTCTGTTCCGGCGTGACCGGCGCGTCGAAGCGCTCCTTCCTGAGCAGAATCGAGGCCGAAGCGGTGTAGACCGGCTGCGCGAGCCACGTGCCCAGCACAGTCAGCGCGAAAGTGAGCAGCGTAATTCCGACGATGCTCCATTTGCGCGCGAGCAGCACCTGGCTGATCGAACCGAGCAGATCAGTCTGCTCAAGCCAGGGGCGGTCTTCTCTGTGTTCTGCTGCATTGATGTTCATCTGATTACTTCCTGCTTTCGGATTCGGAGCAGGGCTTTGATAACTCAGACCAAAGCCTTCCGCACCGCGTGAGCGCCGGGCTGCATCAGTGGTTATTTGCGTGAGGCATGAGCAGCCGCACTCATCGTTGCCAGATCGCGGCCTCTTTTATCAACACTTGTGCCAGATCCTGAGATGAGTGGAAGGAATGCCGGTCGCCTGCCTTAAGTAACCTGTCAGTTTGATTTACAGTTTTGAGTTGAAGTGGAAAGGGTGCAGGCGCGGGGGCATGGTTTGTGGCTGGCTGGCAATAAAGTTGCCACTCGGAATTCAATGCGGCTGGTTACAGCCCGGTGAATCAGCAGTTAGGCACGAGTGGCAATAAAGTTGCCACTCGTGCCGGTCGAATTGCCATTACGATCCTGTTTTCCTGTTGGAGACGAGCTGATGACGACGCATGATGTTGCGTAAGCCATGGCGTGAGACTCCGAGTTCATCGGCGACTTTCGAGATATTGCCGTTGTGTCGTGAGAGCGCGGCGCCGATGACCTGCCGCTCGGTCTCGGCCACGGCCTCAGCCAGCGTGCGCGATTGAGAGGGAGCTGAGACGGGCGTCACCAGTCTGATCTTCGCCTGCCGGCTGATGTGCGACGACAGCAGGTCGGCTGAGATGTCCGCCCCGTCAGGAGTGAGCGCGACGAGCCGTTGAATTTCATTCTCCAGCTGCCGTGCGTTGCCCGGCCAGTGATACTGACAGAGCAGGCCGAGGACCGCGGGCGGCAGCCCGATCCCCTCTTTCTCAGCCTGCGCGGTGTATCGCTTCATGAAATACCTGACGAGCAGCGGGATTTCCTCCCGCCGCTCCCGCAGCGGCGGCAGGTTGAACTGAATGACGTTGAGCCGGTAGTAAAGGTCGGAGCGGAACTCGCCGGCCGAGACCATCTCTTCCAAGTCGCGATTGGTGGCCGCAATCACGCGGACGTTGGCGACGCGCGGCGTGGTCTCACCGAGACGATGGATCTCACTGTTCTGCAGGAAGCGCAGCAGCTTGGGTTGCAGGTCGCGCGCCATTTCGCCGATCTCGTCCAGAAAGAGCGTGCCCTTATCCGCGGCGCCGATCACCCCGGGGTAGTCAGCGGTCGCGCCCGTAAAAGCTCCGCGCCGGTGGCCGAAGATCTGTGACTCGATCAGCTCGCGTGGAGCGGCGGCGCAGTTGAATGGGATGAAAGGGTGTTCGGCGCGATTGCTCGAGGCATGGATCGCGCGCGCGACGAGTTCCTTGCCCGTGCCCGTCTCGCCCGTGATCAGCACGGTGATGTCGCTGCTGCGGAGGCTCTGAATCTGCTCGACTATTTTGCGCATCGCCTCGCCGCAATAGATCAGGCCGGGCAGTGACGAGGCGTGGCCGTCCTGAGCGGCGTCTGACGCGGAAGGGCGGGCACCGCGGGGTGCGCAATGACACCGCGCCAGACCGAATCTGAGCTGTTTGATAATCAGCGCGATGAGTGAATCGGGTAACTCGGCCCTGCAGCGGCCCAGATAAAGCAGCAATCCTTCACTGTCGTCAGACAGCCTGTGGACTTCACCACCGGCTGACTTCCCGCCATCGGCGCTCGCGTGCCGGATCAGACTGAGTGACTGACGCTCATCGCAACCCTGATACGCGACCGGCACCCCGTTGTGGTCTGAATCCTTCCGAAAGATGATGACCGGCGAGACTGCAAAATCTTCGTGCAGTACGCGGGTCACTTCGCCCAGCAATAATTCGCGCGAGAACCCGGCCTCAAGCAGGCGCGACAGGACGGAGACGACATCGGCCGTGTGCGGGCGCGCGGATGAATCGGCGGCGTCATCCGCGCGGAGTTTTCCGAGCGCTGCCTCGGTGCGTTCAAGCATCGGATGCGCGGCCAGATTCTGAAACGCCGCGCGGGCGCGATTCAAAGCCTCCCGCGCCCGGTCCCGGTCGTGGAGGCTGGCGTACAGGCAGCCGAGGTGATAACGCGCGACCGCCCCGCGGTAACGATCCTCAAGCATCTCCCAGATCGAGACCGTCTGGTTGAAGTAGCGGATCGCTTCGGTCTGATGCCCGGCGGCGAGAGCGACTCGCCCGGACACTTCGCGCAGGTGCCCGATCAGGGGCGCGTTGGCCAGCCGCTCGACTTCCTGGCTTACGTCAGCAAACAGGCGCTGCGCCTCGGCCGTGTCGCCCAGCTCCAGCCGGGCCTCGATCAGGTGGAGCAGGGCCGCGGCCTTCTCGCGCGCGTTGCCCATGCGCTCGCTGATTTCAAAACTCGCTCGGAAAGATTCAGCCGCCTCGGCCGCCATCCCAGCCAGCAGCAGACAGCGCCCGCGAGTCAGCAGCGCCGTCGCCTCATTGAAGCCGACTCGGATTGATTTCAGAACGCCCAGGCTCTGGTCGAGCAGATCTTCGGCTTTCTCGAACCCCCCCTGGGTGGCGTGCAGTTCGCCCAGAGATTCGAGCGTGCTGGCGGTGACCAGTAGTGCTTCGCAGCCACGCGCCTCGGTCAGCGCCTGCTCCAGTACTTCTCTGGCGCGGCTGATTTCGCCCAGCCGCAGCAGGCTGTAGCCGAGGTTGGAGCGGGCGTTCACGATCAGGCGCGGATGCCGCGCGCGCTCAAGCTCAGGCACCGCGCGTTCAAGCAGCGTCACACTCTCGCGATTGCGCCCCTGCAGGGCCGCAATCGCCGCCAGATTCACATTCAGGCTCCCGCTCAACAACGGCGAATCGGCTTCCGCCAGCGCGCCGCGGCCCTGACTGAAAGCCTCACGCGCGGAATCAATTTCCCCTTCGAGCGAGCTGACGATGCCCATGCCGTTGCAGGCCTGGGCCAGCAGTAAATGATCCCCATTGCGCGAAGCGGATTCGACGGCCTTCGACAAATGATCGCGGGCGAACCAGAGTTCGCCCAGTCTGCGGTACAGAGTCCCGAGCAGCAGATGACATCTGCCCGCGACTGCCGCCCCGTCGTTCTGCGCCGCCAGGGCCAGTGACTGTTTGGCGAAGGAGATCGCTTTGGGGATTTCTGTGGTGCCGCCGTAGGCGGACCCGAGCCGCAGGCACACCTCGCTCTGCACGAGGGGCGTGAGCGCCCCCCGCACTGATTCCTGTTCGTACCGGTGCAGCGCCCGAATGGCTTCGGAAAACCGCGCGAGATTATCCAGGGCTTCGGCCATCAGACAGCGTACGATGGCTTCCTGCTCGGCGCGCAGCCGCGGGGAATTCAGAGCGGCCTCGCAATACGTGATCGCTTCCTCGTGGCGGTGGTTGTGAAGCGCCACGCGCGCCTCATTGATCAGACTGCTGCAACTTTGCAACCGCTCGCGCGAATCAGGTGACCCGTCCGCGATGTGATCTGATCTCTCGCTCATATTGCTGCGATAAATGAATTGATAGTGACGCCGCGACCGGGCGCCCGTCGCCTCGGGGCTTCTCAGGCAGCTATATTGGCAATCAGGGTTTCAATTCAGAACCCGGACGATTTATCGGCAATTTGCCAGAAAGGCCGTTCGCGTCCGGACAAAACGCGGGGCCGCCGTTCGTCGAGTGCCGGCTGACGATGATTGTCTCTGCAAATTCAGGGGCATTACGCATTTATAGAGTTACGCATCAGCAACCTGAGCAGGTCATGGCGCGGCGCCCGGTTTTATAGCGCAGTCATTGCCATTTGCCCGGAGGGCTTTTGCCCGAGTCCATATTTATAACGACGCCCTGTTGAAGCCCCCTCGACATTGCCTGAGTTCACTTTATTCTTCAGGGAAGATTCGTCATGTTCGGGACCAGTAAAATAAAAGGCAGACAAATCCTCGCGGCATTGATGGCAATGTTGCTCGTGCTGCCGGCCGGCAATCCGCAGGGCAGTGCGCAGACTCTCAGGGAGAAAAGGAGGCAGCGACTATTATCCAAGGTGGCTCCCGACCTGCGTGAGCAGATCGAGCAGGCCGGGGGCGGGGCGGAGGTTACCAGACAGGTGATCGTGCAACTGAGTGACACGGCCACCCCCGCGGGCCTGAGGGCGAAGCTCGCGCGCCTTGGCGGACGCATTCATCAGTCGCACGACGCGCTCGGACTCGCGACCATCGAATTGCCGGCCGGGCACGTGCGCGAGCTGGCCTCAGACACCGACATCATTTATGTCAGTCCCGACCGCCCGGTCGCCGCTACTGGACATCTTGAAACCACGACCGGGGCGACGCTGATTCGCGATCTGGTCAGAAGCACGACACTCGACGGTCGCGGCATCGGCATCGCCGTGATTGACAGTGGCATTTACTCCAGCCACTACCTGCTCACCGATGCCCGCAGACTTACGGAGGTGAACTTAAAAGAGGAAGAAACGGACTGTGGCAAAAGTCTGTCGCTCGACAGGTCTGCGGTGGTCTACGAAAAGAACTTCATTGACGGGAAATGTTCCGCGGATGACATCTACGGGCACGGCACGCACGTCGCCTCGCTGATCCGCGGCAGCTCCGGCTTTGATTACGGCAACTACTCCGGGATCGCTCCGGGCGCGAACCTGATCAACCTGCGGGTGCTGAATAACGACGGGCGGGGATCAACCAGCCGGGTCATTGAGGCAATTGACTGGTGTATTGCCAACAAAACGGCGAGGAACATCCGGATCATCAACCTCAGTCTCGGCGCCCCGGCAGAAGACAGTTATCGGAATGACCCATTGTGCCTGGCCGCGCGCCGCGCTTATAACGCCGGAATAGTGGTGGTCGCGGCCGCCGGCAACAATGGCAAGGATCGGAACGGGCGGAAACTTTACGGCGGCATCAGCTCGCCCGGAATTGACCCGTCAGTCATCACGGTCGGGGCGACCAACACGCGCGGGACCGATATCCGTTCGGATGATAAGATCACCACCTTCAGTTCCCGCGGGCCGACACGCGGGTTCGTCGTCGTCAACGGCTCCAAAAAATATGACAGCCTGATCAAGCCCGATCTGGTCGCTCCCGGCAATCGGCTGATCGGCGCCCTGGCGCTGGGGAAGGAAATCACTACGACGGACGGGTCGGTTATTTATTGCAACAAGCTGGTCAGCGAGTTCCCATCCCTGCGGGTGACTGACAACCGGGCTTACCCGGAGGGGAAAGACCGGCTGAGAGTGATCCCCGAAGGGACGATGTATCTGAGCGGCACTTCAATGGCGGCGCCGCTCGTGAGCGCCACGGTCGCGCTGATGCTCGAGGCCAATCCGACGCTCACACCGGCGCTGGTCAAAGCGATCCTGATGTACAGCGCACAGCCGATCAAAGGATTCAATACGCTCGAGCAGGGTGCGGGTCAGCTCAATGTGGACGGCGCCGTCCGGCTCGCGCATCTCGTCAGGGCAAATTCGGCGCGACTGGCTAACGGCGCCCCGATGCTCAACGACCCACTGCCGGGCAGGCAGATGAGCGTAATTGCCGGAGAAGATTGTTACTGGGGTCAGGGGGTTATCACCAATTACTGCTTCCTGTACGGCAGCAGCCTGATGACTTACTGGCAGGGCATGTATTCACGCAGTGTGGTACTGGCGGATGCGACGGGAATTGTTAACGGGGCGATCAGGCAACTCCCCGGTTTCACCGCGCAAGGCGTCCTGAACAGCTCCGGGATCGTGTTTGCTGACGGCGGGATTCTGGCTGACGATGTCCTGACTGCCAGCGGGATAGTATTCGCGGACGGCACAGCTTACCCTGAAGGAATAGTTTTTGCGGACGGGCGGATGATTGCTGACAGTTCCTCTTTATCGGTCAGGCCGGCGAGTTCCACAACCAGCCTGCTGGGCGATAAAGCGGCACAGTAAGATGCAGAGCTGCCAACCCCATAGTCAAGCCATCTATGAAGCCCGCAACAGGCATCAGTCATTCAAGGCCTGTCTTGTAATCCAGACTCTGGTGCCACAATTGAGGGCCCGTGCGTAAGTTGTCCTGATCATTCCATACCTGTGGCAGCTGAGATTACTCATTGCCAGAAATTACGATCGAGCGTGCGGTACTGCACGGCCTCTGAGATGTGTTTCTCGACGACCTGCTCCACACCCTCAAGGTCGGCGATGGTCCGACTCACTTTCAGGATCCGGTCGT
>Ga0070741_10000951_pt1 | contig 95314 bp, 81 predicted proteins | sample Coa_R1_4_FD_66440 | JGI IMG/M metagenome (GOLD analysis project Ga0070741, IMG submission 66440) | Surface soil microbial communities from Centralia Pennsylvania, which are recovering from an underground coalmine fire - Coalmine... | ecosystem: Environmental > Terrestrial > Soil > Unclassified ...
CACAGAATCAGACGTCATGCTGGCAAGCGCATCGCTGGACACAACACACGCTGTTTTGATCATCGGTTTCAATATCCGGCCTGAACAACGAGCAAGAGAGCTGGCAGAACGCGAGAACATCGACATTCGACTCCACTCGATCATTTACAAGATGGAGCAGGAGATTCGCGATGCGATGATCGGAATGCTGGACAAGACCAGACATGAAGTGGTGCTCGGCCGCGCCGAAGTCCGCAATCCGATTCGAGTTCCGAAAGTCGGAACCATTGCCGGCAGCCTTGTGCTTGACGGCAGCATCAAGCGCAATGCTGAGGCCCGGTTGATCCGCGATAACGTGGTAGTTCAGGAAACCAAGATTGCTGGGCTCAGACGATTCAAAGATGATGTCAGCGAAGTCAAAACCGGTTTTGAATGCGGCATACTGCTGGATCGATTCCAGGATGTTAAAGTCGGAGACATTATCGAGGCTTACACTCACGAAGAGGTCGCACCAACCACACTGTAAAACTTCATTTCTGAGGCGGAAGGCCGAAGAACAGCTACAACGCTGAACTTCAGCGGTTCCGCCTTCGATTTTTTGGCGAGTAGTTGGCAAGTAGTTATGGATGGAAGACGTCCAATTAGAATTGCAGAACAACTGAGACAGGAAGTCAGCTCGATAGTCGAATACGAGCTGAACGATGATCGTATCGGTTTCGTTACCGTTACAGATGTCGAGGTATCGCCCGACCTGAAAAACGCGAAGGTTTTTATCAGCTTGATGGGTTCTGAAGAGGACAGGGTAAAGTCGCTTGACGCCCTCAACCATGCCGCCGGATTTGTTCGCAGAGAACTTGGAGCCCGCCTGCGTTTGCGCTATACTCCACAGTTAAGTTTTTTATATGACCACTCGATTGAACGTGGCGCCCGTATCGAGGAGTTGTTGAAGGAAGAAGCTGCTCGAATGGATGTGGCCGATGATTCATCCGCCTCCTCGGCAGAAGACGAACCTGAATCCTGATCGATTCAAATATTTGGTTTGGGCAACTAACCGATAACGTAAATAATCGAAATAAGCTCCGAATTGCTGTTAACGTCGGTAGCCGTCCAACCCAGAGATGCGACGAGATTGTAGTGGTTCAATAAAGCAATCGCCAGCCGCGGTAAATTAAGGCGATTGTAATTTTGTACTCGGGAAGGTTCTATTGAACAGTTCGTGGAATAGCCGGGATTTACCGATAATCTCTCTTTTGCTCTTTGACGAATATGAATATAACCACGGGTACTTGCGCTCTCGTCTGCGAATATCGCAGTACAGCGTTAGAGTGACTATGGAAAGGAATGGATCGTTCCAAACGGACATTGAAGACCGACGATCCTCTCTATAACGAGATATGCTAAGTCAGGTTATCGAGCTCATTGAGAACAAGAGCCAGTTTCTGATTACTTCCCACAAACGCCCCGACGGTGACAGCCTTGGTTCCTCGCTTGCCCTTTACTGGGTGCTTCGCAGCCTTAACAAAGATGTGACAGTTTTTATGCGCGATGCTGTGCCGCATGCCTATTCAAAGCTGCCAGGCGCGGATGATGTTGTCACCGGCCCAGAGTTGCTTAAAGAGTACGACGCAGTCTTTGTAATTGAGTGCAGTGACATCGACCGACCGGGTTTAATCGGCCTCGAAAAACAGTTTGTAGTCAATATAGATCATCATTCGACCACAGCTCTTTTTGGCTCAATTAACTGGATTGATTCGACCGCCTCGGCCGTAGGCGAAATGATCTATAACCTTTCGAAAGCTCTTGGCGTTTCTGTCACAAAAGAGATCGCGCAGTGCGTCTATGCGGCCGTTCTCACTGACACCGGATCATTTCATTATTCGAATACGACGGAACGAACATTCAAGGTCGCCAGCGAACTGGTTAAAAAAGGCGTCGAGCCTGCGCAGGTTTCGCAGGATATCTTTTATTCAAACCGCTATAGCAAGATCAAATTGCTGGGACTCGCGCTTTCTACATTGCAACGCGACGAAACTGGCCGGATCGCCTGGATCGCACTGACACAGGAAGCAATGGTCGAGACAGGAGCCAGCGAAGACGAAGCTGATGGAATCGTCAACTATCCTTTGTCAGTGACTGAAATCGAAGTTGTGATTTTCCTGAAGCAGATGAAGGAACAGGAATTTCGAATTAGTCTGCGGTCAAAGGGCAAGCTGAACGTTGCCAAGATTGCCGAAGGTTACAATGGCGGTGGTCATCGTAATGCAGCAGGATGCACGTTGAACGGGACTCTCCAGGAAGTGGAGCAAGAGATTGTTGGACGAGTCCAGGCAGCCCTTTACGGAACGTTCGTGCCGAGTGCGGCCTGATCGAACGCGGTGACAAGGCAGTTTTGTGAGGTAATGTGATGATTAATAAAGCGTCCCACAAGGTGGTATTTCTCAACTTAAAGAAACGGCTCATCCTCTTTTCATCGCTGGCGGCTACATTAATCATTATTTCTTCGGCTCTAGCAACAAACGCAAGCCAGGGATCGATCGAAGCGTCCATTAACAAGCTCAACTCTTCTGTAAAAGAGGAACGAGTTGCTGCTGCCAGACACCTTGCTGGTGTTAAGTCTGAGCGTGCTACTGAAGGACTGGTTCAGGCGTTGGACAATTCCGACCGAGAAGTGCGAGAGATTGCTGTTGATGCCCTGGCCGGACGAGTCAACAACGATGAGGTCGGCACAAGAGCAGTCGAGGGCTTGGTTCATGCGCTGGACAACAGCTCGACTTCCGTTCGTCGCAAGGCGGTAAACGGGCTTTCCTCTTCTTCATCTGAGCGCGCCACCGAAGGACTAATTCACGCTCTCGATAGCTCTGACGAAGACGTCGCAAGATCTGCCGTAGATTCTCTTGCCAGACGCGTTCACGGATCGGATTCATCAGATCGCGCTGTTGAAGGATTGATTCACGCGCTGGACAACGAACAATTTCAGGTGCGAAAGGCTGCGGTACTCGGGCTTCGCGATGCGAACACCAGTCGATCGCGGGACGGCTTAAAGCACGCGCTGAACGATTCCGACGAGCGTATTCGTCAAATGGCTAAAGAAGCGCTTCACCAGTAATCAGTCACCAAAATCATCCACAAAACGAAACTTTCCGAATCGCTCTGGAACGTGAAAATTCGGCTCCGGCGTCATTGTGGGTCGCCACGTTATGTAATTGCGAGCGGGTTCTGTTCCATCGCATCTATAGAAGTTCCCCAGGCACTCCTGGCCTTCATTAATGGAAGCGCCAAACAGATTTTCGCTGGGTATCCTGAACGCCGTACGCCAGATCTTGTTGGCATTGTCAATTGCGCAGGCGGCCTCAACATTGGAATGCCATTGCCAGTTTGATGAGCGCTGTCGCTTCTCTATGTGGAGCTCGACATCTACCCACTCACCTAAAGGTGAGACTTCAATTTCAAGATAACGATTCGGATCTCCAGGGTTAGGAGCAATGAATATCTCGACTACATCACAATCCCAAAGCCCGATAGTTTTTTCTGTTGTTTGCGGCGCCGAGTTGACGTTTAGAACGGTATAGTTGCATTCAAAGCAGGTGTATAGATATTCAGGCGTCCAGTTGACCGCGAAACTTGTTTTCAGGTCGGAAGGTACGTCGTGGCCGTTCCACAAATAGCGCAACTGGCCGGAAGACCGCTGGAAGTTATTCAAATAATCGGAAGGGGAAAGATCGTTTTTGAGACGACGAACCACTAATGCTGACTCAATGTCCGACTCGGCCATAAATGGCAACCGTTATTTCTCGTTGCGAACAAGCAGATCGGCAATGTAACCCAGGTAGCGCACCATCAGATGGCGAGTCAGAACTTTCAGCTTTTCCTCACCCAGTCGCGAGAATAGAGCTTCGATGACTTGTTCAGGCTTACGGGTTCGCCAATCGCTTTCACCTTCCATAAGGCTTCGGTCGCCGAGAAGATCGAACAGATACCTTTTTGCTTCCGGATTCTGTTCGCGTTCGTAATGAACCAGCAAAGTCATATAGCCGACTGGCTGTCGAAGATCGGCGGCGAGTACGGCCAAATGCTGACCCTCTGGTAATGCCTGTCCGGCGGCCCATCTCGCGACGGCTTCCCAACGAACGGGAATTGCGCCAGGACCGAACTTCTGTTTGGCTTCGCTACTTAAAGTATCAGCGTATTCGCGGCAGGCGGCCTCAGCGCCATTCGTCTGTTCCAATGGTTTAAGCCTGGTCCGAATGTAATCGGCAAAGCTCTTAACTCCCACGGATGCTTCTTCAGTCTTCGTTGGGCTGGCAGGGGTTAGCATTCATCATTCTCCTTAAGCCCGTTTTTACAATAAACAGACGGATTAGTCCAGAAGCAGCGAGATGGGAAAAGCCGAATAATTCGGGTGTTCTTAAATTAACTTTCGCTTTCGCAGCTTTGCAAGACGGTCGAATTGGTTTTTCAGAAAATGAATCTTTGCATTGGAGATTGTGAAGAGCAGCTTGAATGAAGTTATGACAGAGCCAACAAATAATGATCCCAATGTTATAAGAACCATGAGTCCCGCCGCATTCATCCGACGGTACCACGGATAATAGCAGAAGTCAGGTCCAGTCGATTGAGTCTCATATTGTGAGCTGTCTTGAGCATAAACAGACCGGAATATGTGGCCTGCAGAGCAACTCATTCCGATGACAAGAATGGCAGAAACTATAAGCTTTCGAAACATTTCCATATCCTCCGAAAATAGCTTGGAAGGATAGGAGGAGGAAGCGCCATGTCCGGCCCCGCTCCTTTGATGAATTAGATACCGTGGTTCTGGAAAAGTTCCTCTTCGGAACTGTCTCGCAACGCAACACTTTAAGGGCGTCCGAATGCCTATCTGAGCCAATAACTTGATGAGCCATCGCAACAGGAACCGTCAGATTATGAAGGTGACCAGCGACACCGTGCCATCACTCATAAACCATTGTTGATCGATTAGCACAGTTAATCAGTTCGAATTAGAAAGTTGGGTCCAGGAATCTATGTGACGGAATTCGACTGGGGCGGCCCTGGAGAGTATGGTAATGCCTTGCGGTTAACTGACGGAGAGGCCTCGAAACAGGATACTCACAAGAGCTAAAAGCTGAATCCCATAACTCATCGTTTGCTTCAACAGGATTTGAAGATCAGACGCTCGTCCAGCCATCAACTTTCATTGACGAATTTTTGGATTGAAATTCATTTATTTGGATATGAAGGCTCCGGCATCTGACGCTCGTATTTGTAAGTTACTGTTAATAAGAAGGATTTTAGACGCCAGCTGGAGGTATAAAATTTGCCTATTAAAGAACGGTCTGAGTTTTTTTCTTTATTTCAGCAATAAACAAATAAGCAGATTCTTTGTTCAATTTTGGTTTTGAACGTCTCAAACATTGGCAAGTTTAATTGGATTTAGAAGTTTAATTTCTGATTAGTCCGAACTCGCTAGATCTTGCAGCGCCAAATGACCGATTACAAATGCCCAAAGTCCAACGCTTTACGGCGACTACAGAAATAATGTGACTGCCGACAGTGGGCCAATAGTTTACGGAGGTGGAGGATTAAATGAAGCGGAGAGAATCAATGAGAGAAACAATAAGTCTGATCTTATGCTCGTTTTTATTAATGCTTGTCTCTGTGAGTTACGCGTTTTCGCAAGATGCAACCGGTAATATTATAGGGACAATAACCGATCAACAAGGCGCTGTAATCGCTGGGGCGAAAGTTACAGTTATCAACAGTGCAACTCAGGTTTCACGGAGTGCAGTCACCGACAAAGATGGTCACTTTGAAATCCTTTTGTTGCCTATTGGCAGCTACAAAGTAAGTGTTGAGAAAGAGGGTTTCAAAAGAACACTGAGTTCCGATCAAAAACTTCAGATTAATCAGTCCCTGCGCGTGGACTTATCAATGCAGGTAGGCGGCGCGAGCGAACAAATCGAGGTTTCTGCGCAGGCGGCGGATGTTGAAACAGTGAATCCTACTTTAGGGAATTCAGTTACAAGCAGGCCAATTGTCGATATGCCGTTGAACGGACGCAATGTTTTGGATCTGGCCAAGTTGCAGCCTGGAGTGGTTGAGACAAACCCGAATGGAGGTGGTGCAGGAACCTTCAACATTTCTGGCGGAAAAGCGGATTCGGTAACATTCCTCCTTGACGGCGGCAACAATAATAACTTGCTAAGCAACGGCGTTGTTTACAACCCTAACCCCGATACGATTGCTGAATTTCGCATCTTGACCAGTAATTACACGGCGGAATATGGTCGTAACGGAGGCGGAATCATCAGTGTTGTTACAAAATCCGGAACAAATCAATTCCACGGAAGCGCCTTTGAATTTTTGCGTAACGATGCACTGAATGCCAATACATTTTTCAATAATGCTAACGGTGTATCAAGGGATACACTGAAGCGCAATCAATTCGGCTTTACTGTAGGTGGTCCAATCGACATTCCACATGTAATTAATGGAAAAGACAGGTTCTTCTTCTTCGCTGGTTACCAGGGGCAACGGCTGGTTGATACGCAGACCACTGGCAATATAACAGTATTTACACCAGCAGAAATAAATGGCAATTTTTCGGGGACAAGCGTTCAGTCAGCGGTGGCGTCGTTTCTGACATCGCATCCCTTTTATCAATCGAACGCTGCTCTGGCTGCTCAAGGTATTATGGATCCGACGAGAATAAATAGTGTATCGCAAAAAATAATAGCGGCTCACTTAATACCTACATCTTCAACGGGCGTGCTGGACTCCGTGGGATCTGCTTCGAATAACAATGACGAATTGACCCTTCGCTTTGATTTTAATGTCACGTCTAAAGATAAGATAAGCACAACCCTTGGTGCGTTTCGCAATCCCCAACTGATACCATTTGCTCGGGCCAATGTATCAGGATTTCCTGATACAACAACAAATCACCGGTATTTTTCAAATATCTCGTATACAAGGATATTCTCATCGACTCTGATTAACGAATTCAGGTTTACCGCTCAGCGGAACAACAACCTGCAATCAGTACCGGCGGCAAAACTCCCGACCCCCGCCGATTTAGGAATAGGCGTGACACCTGATAACCCGACGGGTCCGAGCGTGTTATCATTCAATTCTGGATTATCTCTGGGATTCAGCACACAAGGACCGACGGATCTTGTTGATAACACTTTTAGTTGGTCGGACACCGTTTCTTGGGTAAAAGGGAAACACACCTTTAAATTTGGAGGATATTTTTCGCCTTACCAAGATAATACTGTTTTCGATTTTTTTGTTGACGGCTCTTTCAGTTTCACAGGATCGAGGACCGGTACAGGCGTTGATTTTTTGGATTTCCTTGTCGGCGCTCCCAGAAGCTACCTGCAATTCGGTGCGGCCCCTTCAAATATAAGAAGTAAATCTACCTATTTCTTCGGACAAGATGAATGGAAAGTGAGGGACAACCTTGTTCTGACCCTTGGGCTTCGCTACGAATATAACACCCCTAAACTGGACACACAGGGTCGGTCGTTTTCAATAGTTCCAGGAGCCCAATCGACCCGGTTTGTTAACGCTCCGGAGGGGCTGTTGTTCCCTGGTGATCCGAATGCGCCTAAAGGAGCTAACTTCGCTGACAAAAATGATTTTGCTCCACGTTTTGGCTTTGCCTGGGATCCGTTCCATAACGGAAAAACTAGTGTCAGAGGTGGGTTTGGTGTTTTTTACGATATTCTGAAAGGTGAGGATAACTTGCAGTTCAATGGACAGGCTCCATTTTTTGGGTTTGCCTCATTGAGATTCCCTGTGGTGCCGAACTCACAAACTGTAGAACTGAATTATTTAAGCCAACCGTTTGTAGTTGCAGGCGTACCCAATACTTTTCCTTCAAAGCCTCCTGCATCTAATATCGATTTTGGAGCTGCCGGATTTTTGCCGTTTGGAGGAGACGGGGTCTTCTTCGTAGACCCACATCTAAGAACTCCTTACATTTATCAATATAATCTCAGTATTCAAAGGCAACTGGCCAACAACTTGGTTTTAGAAGCCAGCTATGTTGGAAGCTCCTCGCACAAGCTCACGGCTTTGGTTGATTCAAATCCATTTGTATTAGGTAATCCGAATCTGGTTCGTACTCTGGATTTACAACCAAATGGCGGGGTCGGAAATTTCACATTTCTGGATACTTTCCAGAATGTAGCGAACGGCACGTATAATAGCTTGCAGATGAGCCTGACCAAGCAACTCTCCAAAGAAGGCCCGCTTGGAAGCATGTATTACACCGTTGGCTATACGTATGCTCATTCAATCGACACAGCTTCAGGTTTCCGGAATGTAAACAGCCAAGTACCTGCGTATAACACGAAGCTGTTTCGTGCCTCATCCGACTTTGACGTCCGGCATCGCGTAACATTCAGTGGAGGCTGGGATTTACCTTTTGATCATGCGTTTTCCTCTGGGCCGCATTTAGTTACTCAGGGATGGAGCGTGTATCCTATCCTTACCTACCACACGGGATTTCCGTTGGACATATTTGCAGGAGGCGATTTTGCTTCCGACAGCGGTGAGCCGGGTCCATCCGGTGCAGGGGATGGCGACATTATTCGACCCAACCTCGTTGGAACCGTGGCAATCTTTGACCCTCACACGCTACAGACTATTAATGGAAATAAAGGGAACTTCTTCTTTAATCCCACCAATATCAACACAAATGGGTTAGATCCTAATGCTGAGAACACGCTAACTAATCCGGCACTCAGGACTTATGGAAGTTACCCCAGGAATTTCCTGAGAGGTCCCGGCAGGTTTAATGCAGATTTTGCTATCGCCAAAAGCACTCCTTTGATACGTGAGCGGGTGAACATGGAATTTAGAGCAGAATTCTTTAATATCTTTAATCACACCGAATTTAGTAATCCTGTGCTGAATATCAACTCGGCGCAATTTGGACAAATAACCAGTACAGCCGATCCAAGAATCATACAATTTGCGCTCAGATTGAAATTCTAAATAGGATCCGGCGCCTTTCGGAATATTAAAAGCCGGCCAAGTTCTAAACTTGAGCCGGCTTTTTGACGCTAATTATTTCCGTACCTTGTCGCCCAAATCCTTAAGCGCATCGCCTACGTTGCGCTTGGCGTTGCCGTAACCCTCCTGGATATTGCCTTTGGCCTGGTCCATCTTGCCTTCGGCTTCCATATCCTGATCGTTTACGGTGCGACCGACTCCTTCTTTGACTTTGCCTTTGGCCTGGTCAAACTTTCCCTTCATTTCGTCCTTGTTTGGTAAACTCATATCGACCTCCTGTTTGAGTCTCTAAACTATTACATGTAAGCCAGTTTCCCCGCTTACATCTATTAATTCTGCAAGAAACATGCCATTGAGTTGCGCCCGGGATTCCACCAAAAACGGACTAAATGCACTCAATAGATCCGTGACGCAAGCATTTTAGAACAATGGGTGTTCGCTTATTTAAGCTTCGCGATTTCGATGTTCAGGACAAGTCAGTGCAGTTTAGGCGAGGATCGCTCGCTTCGCACCGACCAGGAATCTGCTGCCAGACGGGATCACCCAGCGAACTTCAAATCGCATTTTCAGCATTCCCATTTGACCGTAGGCTCGGTCGACAATCAGATTTTGTCCTCTGTATACGTTGGTCGACAGGAGAAGGCAAACGCCTTCTGGACCATAGTCAATTATCTCGGCGGATTCGATTTTTGTTTGTCCCGAATTTTGTCCGGACACTGTCGCTGGAACACAGCAGGCAATGCGCGCGTATTTGCGTCGCTCTGAACCAAAGGTGGTGGATTTAGATAACATAAAAGCGTCTCCAACCCACCTTATCGGCCGGCCAGCTTGTTTTTATGATCAAAATCCAAATTATTGTGAAGGTGAGGCTACAGGTCCATAGGTCTTAACGCTAGGAACAGTGCTGTCGATGAAATACGATCCAAAAACTTTTTGAAACCTTTGCTGCTGTTATCTCACACACCTGCCGAGTGAGTTCTCAGCTTCGAAAGTATTAAGAGTTATGAAAAAGACATTCTGGAGAATTACAGTTGCACTGGCGTTTTCTGCCTTAATGCTGTGCGGAACGGCGATGGCGCAGGACTTTCAGAAATCATATACGTTACCGGCCAATGGAAGAGTTAACGTTACAAACGTTTCCGGAGACGTGATAGTAAACGGTTATGATGGCGACACCATTAAAATCACTGGCATCAAAGAAGGCAGAGACAAAGACATGGTCGAAGTGCTGGACGAAAGCGATGCCAGCCAGATCAATTTGAAAGTTAAATACCCTCGCAATTGCGATTGCGACGCTAGTATCAAATTTGAGCTGCAAGTCCCACGCTCAATCAAATTTAATTTTGATAATCTCTCGTCAGCAAGCGGAAATATTGAAGTAACTTCCGTCACTGGTCGTCTGCGAGCAAAAAGCGCCAGCGGCGACGTTCACGTGACCGGTGTAACGGGCGATATCAACGCATCCAGCGCCAGCGGCAATGTCGTAGTCAAAGAAGCGGTCGGAACGGTCAGCGCCAACAGCGCCAGCGGCGATGTAGCGGTCGAAATAACCCAGCTTGTCGGAACTGACAGTATGAAATTCACTTCGGCAAGCGGTGATGTCGAAGTCAAGCTGCCTTCCAATCTTGACGCAGAAGTTGATATGTCGACAACCAGCGGCGATATCAAAACTGATTTCCCGCTCGAAGTAAATCAGCGCGAACACGGCTCAGGGCGATGGGCGCGAGGAACTGTCGGCAGCGGCGGATCCCGAACGCTAAGGATCTCGTCTGCATCCGGCAATGTGAGCCTGAAGAGTATTTAGCCAAGTGGCGCGGAGATTCAACTTGCGCATGGCTTATGAACCAAATACCCGTTGAAACGAATAAACGAATTGCTTACGGGCGCAGACTGAATGTCTGCGCCACTTTTATGAAGCATCCAGTCGGAGACGGAACTCGCCATTTATTATCTTGATTTCGGGCGCGTGTCCCGCAAATGCTTTTCCTTCTTGAAGCATCGAAGGGACACCGCCCTGAGCAAGCTTCAATCCATATAATGGATTCGTGAAGATCGCCTTCAGCAGCGGATTTGCAGCACTAACAGTTCCATACTTTATTGATTCGATCGGCAGCATTCTATAGCGACACGGATTGATCATCTCGATTCGATTATCAAATATCGAAATTCTGGTGTGTACATCACGCATGCTGTAATCGCGATGCACCAGGGCATTCGTGAGCCCTTCGATAACGACCCCTTGATGATAATTTCCGCGCGCCACGACGATCTCTGGGTCAGCTTTCGCATTCACCGATGTTTGAGCGTTTCTGGATACACCACTCGGCCACAAATCTGCATAACGCCCGATGAAATTCATTGTGCGCTCAAAGATCACCGAAAGATTACCGCTAATTTCTGTCCGCTCAATAATTGGGTCAGTCAGCGTCGTTCCCGAATACCTGGTTGCGACGATGGATGATCGCGGAAACACTTCTGGCACGCGCAGAAAATAACCGAATAGCAGTAGCCCGCATAGCGTCGGCACAACATCAATACTTTCGGGTCCGGGATAATTTACGGCGAGACCCATGTCTTTCAATACGACGGTTGTCGGATAATCATCCTTTCGTCCAAACTCGGCTCCGCGCAATGCTCGAACGTAACTCCACAGATGCGCTTCATCGATGTCATTAAGACTGGCAGTAATCAACGGCAGGTTTTCGAATTCCGCTGGTCGGCTATCATTGTAAAGTTGCATCAGTTCTTCACGAGTAGCCTCCTGTTTTGCCGAACCAATTCTTATATAAAAGCGACCGTCCAGTGTGCTGTACGGCGTCTGACTCGCCCGCATTTCAAATACGATAATACGCTTGCCGTTGTCGAATGCTACTTTGTCTATAAAAGGCACGATGGGCGGAACAATATGATGGCGACAGATTTCGACTAACTGTTCTTCTACGGCTTCGATATTGTCCAGTCCTTCGACGCGTCGCTTATCGTCAACGCCAAAGATCATTGCGCCGCCGCCGGTATTGGCGAGGGCAATAATCTCGGCAGTGATTTTTTCCGGATTGCTGAGGCGAACTTTGAATTCTGTGTAAGTATCTTCGCCGCCACGAATCAGGTTGATGATCTCTTGTTTGTGAAGTGTGTGGCTGGTGTAGATTGTCTGTTCATACAATGAACGTTCGCTCTCGGGGCGCTGATGTCTGCTGAATCTTCGTCTAGCCATTTTCTTTCCCGTTCCTTGACCGTAAGAGTTTTGTTTGTCGCAACTCAACGACTGGTGTTGATCGAGTACTCGGTTGATGTTGCGGTCAGAGGATTTGCGTTGCGGAACCCAATCGCAGCGTCCGTATCAGACGCGATTGATTGGGAAGACGCTGGCTACGAGAGCTTTTCCGAACAAAGTTTGGGTAAACGCCGAGGAAATTGAGACTGGTGTTGAAGCTGCGCGGTTGCTATTACCTCCTCAAAAGATTCGCAATCGGAAAAACGGATTTTGTTATAAATAAGGGCAAGGTTTGTATTAATCATATAGCACCCTTTTACGACTTCAAATATCTGCAATCGGCGGTCAATCTGCTGATCATTCCGCCCCAAATCGCAAGGGCAATCGCCTGTAACCAAAGAATAGCACATTTTCGTAAATCGCGGGTTATAATGTTGTTTCCAGCGGGAATTATATGAGCACACAAACAGATGCAGTTGATCAGAGCATTAGCAGCTCGCCAACTTCCGGACTGATGATTCTTTATGACGTGAGGTGGACAACTTATGAGCAACTATTGGCAGATCACGAAGGCAGGAGTTCGCCTCGCTTTACTTTCGACTGTGGCACCCTGGAGATTATGAGTCCACCCGCAGAACACGAGAAATGCAACCGCACTATCGCATTGTTTGTAGAGATTCTGGCTGAAGAGTTAAAGATCGATATCGAAGATTTTGGTTCCACAACGTTTCGTCGGTCGGATTTGGCGCGAGGATTCGAGCCGGACTCCTGCTTCTATATTAAAAATGAAGTGCTGATTAGAGGAAAGCAGGAGATTGATTTATCAATCGATCCTCCTCCCGATTTGGTTATCGAAATAGATTTGACCAGCAGGGCGCTGGACAAACTTTCGCTCTATGCCCAGATTGGAGTTCCGGAAATATGGCGATACGATGGTCGTCGATTCGGCATTTTCGGACTGTCGAATGGCACATATCCTCGAATAGATCGCAGCGTGGCGTTTCCAATAATTACCCCGCCAGTGATAGAAACCTTCCTGCTCGAAGCTAAGAACTCAAAACGCACTGCCCTGGTGAAGTCATTTCGCAATTGGATACGTGGACAACAGAAGTGACTGAAGTCATCGACCCAAAGGTAAAGAAGTGGTCGGAGCAGTCTTCGCCTTCGTCGCTTCACGTGGCGCTGGTCGAGCCGGAAATTCCGCCGAACACGGGTAACATCGCTCGGCTTTGTGCTGCGACCAGGACGCCGCTCCATTTGGTGGGGCAGCTCGGTTTTCGAACTGACGATAAGATGGTGCGTCGAGCTGGACTGGATTACTGGCACCTGACTGATATCCGATATCACAACAACGTCGAAGATCTCAGAAAACATTTGCCGCAGTCGCGCTTACTGTTTTTAACCACAAAGGCTGATCGCTCATACCTGGAGATCGAATACACCAGAGAGGATTGCCTTGTGTTTGGTCGAGAAACCGCCGGTTTGCCAATCGATTTGCTCAAGGCGAACTGGAACAACTGCCTGACTATTCCAATGAGTCAACCGGGTGTCCGCAGCTTAAATCTCGCCACGTCAGTCGCGATAGTCCTTTACGAGGCATTGCGGCAGCTTCGATACTGGGATGTTGAAACCAGATGAATCGAAAACCGCCATTTCATTTAACATAATTTTCCATAAAAATATCGATATTGTCGATTTCGCGGCCTTTCGTTCGACTTACCAATGAGAGCAGGGAATACCTGAGACCTCTTAAAAATAAAACCAGGGAGAACATCAATGCGAGTAATGGTAATCGTCAAAGCAAACAAGGATTCTGAAAACGGAGTTATGCCGGATCAACAGCTTCTAACAGACATGGGAAATTACAACGAAGAGCTTGTGAAAGCGGGAGTAATGCAGGCCGGAGAAGGTCTGCATCCGAGCTCGAAAGGTGTGCGTGTGAAATTCGATGGTAACAAGCGAACTGTCACTGACGGTCCATTCGCTGAGACCAGGGAATTGATTGCCGGGTTCTGGCTCTGGAAAGTAAAGTCGATGGACGACGCGATTGAGTGGTTGAAACGTGCGCCCTTTAAAGACGATGAAATTGAGATTCGCCCGCTGTTTGAAGCGGAAGATTTTGGCGCCGAACTGACGCCAGAGTTACGGGAGCAAGAAGACCGATTACGCAAAGAAATCGAATCAAGAAAATAACCTCGTTTACTAATCGAATCAGGTGGTTCTTTCGTACTATCAACGATTTCGCAGGAAAACGGTGGATTTCCGCCGCGTTCCTGCCGAAATTAATGTCTGGAGCTACCGTTAAAATCTTTGCAAAATCCGCCCTGCCAACTAATCGAAAACCTCTTTCTGTTCGATAACTTAACTAGGTTTCCTGCGTTTCGAAGCACGCTGGAACCATGGGTAGTTCGAGAACAAGAGGGTCAGAATGAGCAGGTACATCCCGGTAATAGCAGTGATCTTTCTTTTCGCGGTTTTCGTTCGAGCACAGTCGGAAACGGGTCAGGGCAAAGTCACCCTGGATAACTGGGACGTCGGTGCGGTAAAGGTCGTGACCGAACCAAAGCCGGCGCCCGTTGCGAAAGGCAAAGCCACCGATGGAAAGCAAACCGCAAAGAACCAGAAAGCTACGAGCAAAGAAACACCGAAAGCGAACGTAGTAGCTTCCGCCAAAATTAAACAGACTCCTAAAGATGATAAGCCAACTGAAGTGCAGGTTATCGATCTTACTGCTGCTAGCGGCGAAACTGAGATTACTGCTGCAGCAAAATCAACGAACGAATTATCTGGTCGCGCGGATTTGGACAAAATCATCGACAATGCTTCGCAGGAAACAGGTGTTGATCCAAAACTGATCTACTCTGTGATGCGGCAGGAATCGGGATTTCACAATGGCGCCGTGTCGCCGAAAGGCGCTCGCGGGTTGATGCAGTTGATCCCATCCACGGCTGAACGGTTTGGAGTAAAGAACATCTTCGATCCCAAAGAAAATATTCGCGGCGGCGCAAAGTACCTGAGATTTTTGCTTGATACATTTAATGGGGATGTAGAACTGGCTCTGGCAGGGTATAATGCAGGTGAAGGCGCTGTGATCCGTTATGGATACAAGATACCGCCTTACTCAGAAACTCAAAATTACGTTCGGAACATTGTGAGCAGGTACGGTCAGCGAACATCGCGTCCGACCGATATCACCGCCGGTCTTCGTACGATAAGCGCTCCCATAGTGGTGAGCTTTTCCGACAAGGGCGGTCTGATGTTATCGAATAATTACTGAGGTTTCTTTTAGGCAGGCGAATACGGATTTTCTTAAGTACTGAAGTTTAGTGTCTAACTTTTTTTTCAAAGCAAGTTGCACCAGCGAGTCCGAGCGCCCCTGCAAATCGGCAAAGATGCCTCTCTTTTTTAATCCCGCGGCACCGGACAAGAAACCGATAGTCATAAACGATCGCGGGCCCGTTTTCTTTAAATCGACTACCCCGTCGTATTCCCGTCCGGAAACTAAAACGACAGCACCGCTGATTATTCGACGACCGGAACAACGCACTCGTTCTCGTGGCTGGGTCGGAGTTCAGGCAATGCTGGTGCTTGTGCTGTTGGTGCCACTGGGTCTTTTGGTGACCACCAGCGGAAAGTCGCTTGCGCGAGAGGCAGTGATTGCTGCTATCGGAAGCCGAATCGGTATCGGCAGACCTGCGCCGAGTAATGCACAACCTGCCGCCGTCGCAAACAAAGCAATAATCCAGGGTTTCCGCCGATTTGAGGGCGGAAGCTTTACCCGGCTGGTTATAGATTTAAATACGACTCCGGATTTCACGGCTACGTCATCGACCAACAGCCTCTCAATTAAATTCAATAGCGCTAATCTCGGACCGAGCTTCCAACAGACTCAATCCGAAGCGAACGGCCTGGTAAAGCAGGTGCTGGCAACCGAGGCGAGCGGAGCAGTCGATATGAAACTGCAGTTCAGAGCAGGCACCAGTTTCGCGGCCTTTACGCTCGGCGCTCCGCCAAGACTCGTGATCGACGTTCGAGACGATGAAAGCACCGACAGCGAATTGGAGGCAGAGCTCGGCCGAATGTATACGCCGCTCACGAACAACGGCGCGGTCAAGCGGATAGTTATAGACGCCGGGCACGGCGGCAGAGATTACGGCGCAATCGGACCCGACGGTTATGCCGAAAAGGATTTGACGCTCGAGATAGCCAGGCTGCTGAAACATGATATCGAATCTCGTCTTGGCATCGCGGTCGATTTGACCAGAGACGGCGATTATTATCTTCCCTTGGCGACCAGAAGTCAGAAGGCTAACAGCAGTGGCGCCGACCTGTTCATATCGCTTCACGCAAACGCAGCAGATTCATCCAATAGTCAATCGTCATCCGTCGAAGGTGACGAGAAGCCAGCAGTGACCGCAACCGTTTCGGATGCCCACGGCGTCGAGACGTATTTCCTGAGCCGAGCTACCTCAACCGCCGCAGAACAAATTGCCGCGCGAGAAAATGCTGAGGGCGGAGTTTCTGGTCCGATCGAGCAATCAAACGGCGCAAAGATCGTCGAATCACATATGCTGGCCAGTTACATTCAAAGAAGCCTGGTTCGAGGTCTTCGCCAGGTTAGCCCGATCAGCGCCAGGGATCGCGGTGTGAAGCAGGCCCCATTCTATGTCCTTAACAACACCGAAATACCCAGCGTCCTGGTTGAAATGTCGTTTATCACCAGCCGCGACGATCAGCTACGATTGCGAACACCCGCATTCCGACAAAAGATATCAGATTCCATTTTGAATGGAGTCAGGTCTTACATCCTCAACCTTACTCAGCGTAAATCAAGCGGCGAAGATCAGATCGTCATTCGTTAATCGCCGACTATTTCGCACTCTTTCGAAATCGGATAAAAGTCAGACCAAACAGGATCGGAATTCCTGAAAGAACTGCGATCATTACATAAGCTTCGCTGGATGACACTGGCTGACGGCCTTGTCGGATCACCACGATTTGATCGGTCGTTCCAAGCTTGCAGGACTTCAAGACTTTTTCAAGGTCGGAACTGACGTCGAACCACCTCAATCGTAGCCCGCGCACGGTCTGGCGATCGTCATAACCGTGGCCTTTGTCGGGATTACCGGGAAATCCAGGACCCTCAAGTAACAAAGGCTGCGGTTCGGTTACTACATAATTTGTGGGATCCAGGAACACCTTCACCGGTCGTGTATCATTAGGGCCAGTCAGCAATGGAAAGTAGGTAGTGCCCTTTTGTCCTGTAGATTGGCCCCGTTCGACCCACTGCGTTTCAATGCTGTTATGGCCGTCTACGTATACGCCAGTCAAAACTACCCAATCGTTGTCCGAGCCGTTCTTCAGATAATCCTCCAATGTCATTTGCGCTGGCGCATTGCCGCAATGCATCCAGGTCCAAAGATGCGACCCCAGCGGCAGCACCGCTATCAGGAAGACAATTGCCAACAGTCCTCGTATTACATTAATTATCAATGTCAGGGCTGTTCGTCTCTTGGGACGTGGAGGAGGCGCGATGGGTGTGGTTGCGTAACTCATACAAAGCCAGACTACACTTAAAAAAATTTCAACGTCAAGGGGGCAGGAAGCGTTAAAGCAAAAAAGCGGAGGCTTGAATAACCTCCGCTCTTTTCAATCCTTAAGGAACCTCAATTACCGATGGTGTCCGCCACCACCACTGGAACCTCGCGATGAGCCGCCGGAGCTGTGCGATGAGGAAGACGATGATCTTCCGCTGCTGCGACTGCCACCGCTGTAACCGCCGCTCGAACGTGATGACGATCTCGATGGCGGAGGCGAATACGACCTGTTGTTCGACCTCGAAGGCGGTGGAGTATAGCTCCTGTTCGAAGGTGTATAACTCCGGGTGTTCGATCCGTTGTTATTTGTTCTGTACTGGGGTTGATTATTGGTCCGCTGCGTATCCGTCCTGTACGACCTGTTATCGCGCGGACGATCATTGTTCTGATTTGTTCTCGTCTGCGGCTGTTGTGTGTGCACAGAATCGCGAGAGGGCGGAACGAATGGACGATCCGTAGCTCGCATCGGCCGATCGTTGCGATCCATGTTTCGCGGTTGATCGGTTCGCATCATTGTCTGCGAGCCGCCGCGAGTTACCGAATTGTTATCCCTAAATCCAGTTGATGACCTAACCCCCATGGACCGGGTTTCGATCCTGCCATTTGCTGAGGTTTGGAACGGAGACACCGGCGAGCCGCCTCTGGCCCTGATCTCGTTGTAGTTGTCAGAGAACCTGCGAACCACCGGAATATTGTTGTTCCGGACTACAACGGATCGCGAGAAATATCCATTGCCGTTGAAATTAGTTCTGACCGCGCCTACGGCCAGGCTTTGTCGGGTTGGCAATACGCCAGGACCGACCATCGCTCTGCCGCGTCCGACAAATTCTGCCGTCGCGACGATTCGATCACGCCGATTCCAGCCGCCGTAGAAGCCTTCGCGATTGACAATAGTTATCGAGTTACGGAAACGCTGATTTATGTAAATGGCGTTGTAACCATAGAACGGACGACCTCTGCGCCACCAGGGATAGAAAGGCTCTCTCGGCGCAAGCGGCACCCAGCCGATGAATCCGCCGCCACCGAATCCGATGAACCCGACCAATGCCGGCGAGTATCCCCAATAGGAACCCGGTATCCAGCACCAACGTTCATGGTAAAAAGCCCATCTGCCGTAATGATAGGGTGCCCATCCCCACGGTTCGTACGAAACCCATGTCCAGCCATACGGATCACGCCAACACCAGCGGCCATCCTGATACGGAGCCCAATCATAGGCAACGTTGTTTGGGTACCAAGCATAACCATAGTCGGCTGTATTGCTCCAGGTGCCGTATCTGGACAGATCCTCAGTTCCTGCAACAGTCTGCGGGACATATGTCGGCGTGGGAGTTTCAGCCTGCGCAATAGCGTTATCGCGCTGGTCGTTCCACGTGTCCCACTCGTCTTTTGGCGGAAGTGTGGTGACATCCTGCGAAGCTATGTCTGCGCCATCAATCGTGATTCGGCGGTTGTCCTGTAACGTCACCGAACGACCATCGTTGTAAACTTCGGCCAATCCCTGGATCACCAGAACATCTACCCGGCTGTTCTCGAATACATCGATTCGATACTCGCCGCGCTGCTTCAATGTGACTGCGCCGCCGGGGGTGTCAATCTCGAACGGTTGCGCTGGCTGAGTTCGAAGATTTACTGTCGCCGTGCCGGTAATCAGCCGGAACTGCGAGATCTGCGTTGACAGATTTAAGACATCAAACGCAGTCTTTCTGTCCAGTCTGACGTAAGTACCGTCAAGCTGAAGCTCCGTTCTTCCGCCATCGCCAGTATAGAGTCGATCTCCGGTTTGGACTGGAGTGTTCAAAGTTGCGTCGTACCACTCGTCGCCATCGCCCCGCTGAAACGAAACGTGATCTTCGATAACACCGATTCGGGCAACGCGTACATCGACATTCTCTTCCGGCTGATTTTGATCCTGGTTCGCCTGTGGATATTGGTTAGCATTTGGATCCTGGCCAAATGCTATGGACGAAGGAAATATAATTCCTGTAACTATTAAAGTGCTTACCAAAACCAGCAGAATTGTGTATTTGACGGGTCTCGCGCTCGCCCCGCGCTGTATCAGTTGCATGGGAGCCTCTCCATTAGCCGCTATCTTTATTTTTATTGTATTAATTGGATCAAGGACCTGGAAGGTATTTTCAGTAGCGCAAATACGTCCTAAGTTCGTTGATCCGAAGGAACGGTCTCGACCCAGATCCGATGGCTGCGTCAAATCATCTGGCAACGGGTTTTCAAAAGCGAGTCCGCCCTCTTCTCGCCTGGATCAGCCTAAATCGCGTGCCGGTATGCTCCGGTTCTGTTGATATTTCAACCTATTATCGCACAATTCCGATGAGTTGCACTCAAATAATGTTGCCAAAAACGGAAATATTTCTGCGACCTGGCGTCCCCATCTTTATGGCATCAATACAGCCGGTTCCAATCAGTTTTGGCTGTGACATCATACTCCTCTGAACCGCCTGTGACGCACAGGGTGTCACGGTGTTAATTATAGATAACAAATAACTTGATTGATGTGTGACAGCGTGACAGCGGTTGGCCAAACTCGATTTTTGTAGCGCAAATCGGCAGAAATAGTGGAGTAGACTTTAGTCTGCGCAAATTGGAGATCCGGCAATTGAGAAGCAATCGCGCAACGGGAGCTTAGGCTAAATGACTGTTTTTATTGGGGTTAATCGCTCTACACCTTGCGCAGACTAAAGTCTACGCCATGATGATCACCTCATGACCAGGAATAGGCTGGATTCCGCGTAAGGGGTGTGACAGGTGTGACACTGTGACGGCAGTTGGCCAAACTTTCATTTTTGTGGCACAAATTGGCAAAACGGTGGCGTAGACTTTAGTCTGCGCTGGCCGACGATCGTGGAAAATAAGCACTAATCGCGCAATCGGAGTTTGGCTAAATGCCTGGTTTTATTTAGTTTGAGAGTTCTACACCTTGCGCAGACTAAAGTCTACGCCAGATTATCCCCTGGTGACGAGGAAATGTGTGGACTCTGAATCAGGTGTGACGGCAGTTGGCCAATTCGGTTTAGACGTAATTTCTACACGTTCATTGCAATTGTGTTATACTCAGTTTCCTGTTCGCAGACTTCGCTAGCAACATAGCCACTCCCCAAGCTGGAGGGCACTTGTCTAATCATGTAGTTCTAATTGTCGAAGATGATGCGGACACCCGCGATGTATTAAGAACAGCGCTTGAGTCCGAAGGGTTCACGGTAATGGGCGCGGAAGACTCGGTTCTTGCGCTTTCGGCGCTTTCGTCTATTCGGCCGGACGTGATCGTGGTCGATTTAATGTTACCCAGGTTCGACGGTATCAGCTTAATTCGCTGGATTAGAAACGATCCTGAATCCGTAAAAATTCCCATTGTAGCAATGACTGCTCACGGTGACTTTTATCTGAGGCAGGCAGAAAGAGCCGGCGCAAACCTGACCGTTCGGAAACCGGAAGAGATGCCCGATATTCCCGCAATGATTAAACGCTTGCTTGGCAACGGAAATTCAGGCAAAAACAAACAAGGCGTTCGCGGTTATTAGTTGATCTCCAACTTTCTATTAGCGACCTGCCCAATTATCGGGTAATGTTTCATTGTTTTCTGCCACGCTTGCGTTGCCTGGCTTCTATCCGGTTAACACATCCTCACCCGGAATAAGCTCTCTATTCTTCGCCTGCTGGATGCCTTTTTGAACATCCTCGCGTAATGCTTGCAAGCGAAGCCGCGCCGCCGTTTGCCCATCGTCAGTCAGTGATGTATCATCTACAGTTTTCGCAGGCAACATTATTATATTGTTCTTAATTGGCGGCCCGAATGATCGTTATACCCTGGCCGCCGTGCTATTTTGATATTGATACTTTTTTATGATTGGCACTGATATCAAGCAGTATCACCTCCTGGACAAACTTGGCGAAGGAGGCGGCGGTACCATTTATAAAGCAGAGGACACTCTGCTAAATCGAACAGTAGCTGTAAAGATCCTTCCGGCGAGCCTCACCGACGACGAAAACGCTCGAAAAAGATTCCTTCGCGAGGCGCGCCTGGCTTCGAGGCTCGATCACCCGAACATCTGCACCATCTATTCGATCGAAGAGGCCGATGGCTTTTACTTCATCGTTATGCAATATGTCGAAGGGCGAACGTTGAAACAGGTGATAAACCACCGGCCTCTGGAATTCGACAGCGTATATTCGATAGCTCTTCAAATCGCGGACGCCATTACCTACGCCCACGGCAAAGGGATCATGCACCGTGACATTAAACCAACCAATATAATGATCACGGATCGTGGACAGGTAAAAATCCTGGATTTTGGACTTGCCAAACTCACCGACATTGAATGCAGCGTCGAAACAACCGAGCTCACCCAACAGGGAGCGCACCTGGGAACTCCAGCATATATGTCGCCGGAGCAGGCTCGATGCGAAGAGGTCGATCACAGAACAGACGTTTTCTCGCTGGGCATTGTTATCTACGAAATGGCTACCGGGCAAAAGCCATTTATGGGACCGAATTCCGTCGAAGTAATGCACGCGATAATGAATGCCAGGCCAAAACCGATGCAGGAATTGAACAACAAAGTTCCGGCGGGTTTGCAAAGGATACTGGACAGAGCGTTGCAAAAATCGCCGGGAGATCGCTACCAATTAATGTCTGCGATGCTGGTGGATTTAAAAGCTCTCGGTCGTGAACTGAAATCCGGTGGTATTCCTGACGGCGCCGGCGTTCCGTATGCTCCAATCAAAAGTCAGAAGTCCGGCTGGCTGTCGGGAACGGTCAGCAAATTAAGGGATAAACTCTCTCGACGCCCGCGAGAGGACACAAACAGCCAGCGCGGCCGAAGCACTGCACCGGAACTGAGTACCGATGCTGCCGCCAGCATCTCTAAAAAAGCGATCGCGATACTGCCGTTCAAAAACATCAGCGCCGATCCCGCGAACAGCTTTTACGGATTCTCGCTCGCCGACAGCATCATTACAGAGCTGGCGGCGTTACGATCACTGGTAGTGCGACCGTCAAGTTATGTAGCAAAATATCAGGACAAGGAAATCGATCCCGGTCAGGTCGGAAAAGAACTGGCCGTTGATGCCGTTCTGATCGGCGGATTCATTAAAGTGGGTAATCGGTTTCGCGTCACGCCTCAATTGGTAGATATCGCAACCGGCGCAATTTTGTGGAGCGACAAAATCGATGTCGAATACGAAGACATCATAAAGATCCAGGACGAGATTTCTCAGCGAATCGTCGACGGACTGCGATTAAAGATTTCCGAGGATGAACAGCGACGCCTTGCGCGATCCACTACTGCGAGCGCCGAAGCGTATGAAAGCTACCTGCGCGGTCGCGATCACTTCTTTAAGTTTTTGCTTGAGACCGCGAACAAGGCTGATGCCGATGCGGCCATTGCAGCTTTCAAGCGAGCAATCGAATTAGATAGCAATTACGCGCTGGCGTATTCCGCGCTTGGAACCTGTTACACGCGCGTGGTACTGACAGGTCTTGGCGGCGTGGGGGATTACGATCTGGCGGCGCAGGCTTATCACAAAGCTCTGCAGATCGACGATAAGCTGATCGAGCCGCAGTTGTATTTGATCTATGGCCAATTGCTGCGGGGCGAGAAACAACAGGTTCGCGATACGATAAAGCGATTGCTGGTCGCGGCGCCGAACGAGCCACGCGTGCACAACGTGGCCGCCGATATAGCGCGGTGGGACGGACAATATGACAAGGCGTTGCGAGAATATGCCCGCTGGCTGAAGCTCAGCCCGCGCGAAGAGGTAAAAGTGCTGGTCGGGCGATGTCGAATCTTTGCCTACAAAGGGAGATATAAAGACGCAATCGCTGAATGCGAGAAAGCGCTGAAGCTTGAGCCGGATCACGCGTTTGTGCGGTCGTTTTACGCTTTTACGAATTACTACCTTGGCGATTGCGAGAAATCGATCGCGATGCTGACGCAGGTTGTCGAAGAGCAGCCGCAGATGCAGTTCCCGAAAATCTTCCTTGCAATATGCCTCTATAAACAAGGCGAGATTGAGCGGGCCAAATCTCTGATAACTCCCGGAGTGATCGCCGCGGCCGAGGCGGACGGTGATATCGCCTACTGGCTTGCAGGATTTTATGCGCTGCAAAACAAAGCCGAAGAGGCTTTGAAATGGCTGGAGCGCGCGATTCACATGGGCAATGAAAATTACCCCTGGTTTGCGAACGATCCGAACATGGATAACGTGCGAAAGAATCCTCGTTTCATCGGAATGATGGAGGCGTTGCGGTCGCGCTGGGAACAACTGACCGGAGGACGATTGCCGGAGAAGCCAGCGGAGCAGCAGCCGTTAACGGATCGACTTTAAGGAGGATTATCAAATGGAGAAAATAACCGTTTATCAAAAACCGACTTGATCAACCTGTCGAAACTCCATGAGCATTCTTCGTGGAGAAGGAGTCGAGTTCGATTCCGTCAACTATTACACTCATCCGTTTACAGAAGAATCCTTAAAGGATGTGCTGTCGAAGCTTGGAATGAAGCCGATTGAGATTATTCGCAAAGGCGAAGCGATAGCAAAAGAACTCGGCATAGGTAAGAAAGATTATTCCGACGACGAGTTGATAAAGCTGATGATTGAGCATCCGGACATGATTCAGCGGCCGATCGTCGTAAAAGGAGACCGGGCGGTTTTGGGTCGCCCGGCCGAAACGGTGAAGGAAATACTTTGATTAACTGTGATCTTAACGCACGATGTCTATGTCGTCTGATATCATGCGTTAAGACGTGATACCGGTTGCGGCTTTGCCGCTTCGATGCGCGGAAAGGCTCCGCCTTTCCGCTATTCGCTGGTTGATAAACTGGCGGCTGCGCCGCCAGGCAGTGGCGTAGCCGCGAAAAAGGTTCAGAGGCACTGCTCCGGTGAGTCGGAGACCCACGGCACATCAAAGCGGCAAAGCAATCAGAAGAATCAGTTCATCAGCAATATTACGTCGTCAGTTAAAAGACGGGCATAAGCCGCTACTGATAAGCTACACCTTTTGGCCCTTTTATCGTCATCGTTAAGGTATATGAGACGGAGCCGAACGCCGGTGTATTCCACCAGTGAATTTTGACAAAAAGGTTGCTGGTTCCTTCGTGACTTTCGGATACGTAAGCATCTGCACTACCGTTGCTGTCGCTGGTTTTCTGGAAATTGACCGTATCCACAACCCAACCGTTTTTCAAAGCTGGTACGGAATTATATTGATCGTCGTCGCGGCTACCGGACCACAAACCGGCCTGATGTTGTCCATAAAAAGTCAGGTTGTCATCTCCCACCCAGCAACCGCCCATAGGAAAGTCGGCGACCTTTGGCAGTCCACAAATACTCAGTTTGGCAGCTATCGTCTGCGTATCAAGCGCCGGATCAAAATGGAATGGCATCATGTCGCTCTTGCCGCCAGATGTCTTAACATACATCTGACCATCGAACGCCTGGATAGCGGAAGCGTCTGGCACATAGGCCATAATCTGCGTGTCTGACCATGTGCCTGGCTCGATCGGCGAGCTAACGTCCATGCCAGGATTTATTATGAAATGAACTTCACCTTGCGCATTCGTGAAATCATGTCCGGTAATTAACACCGGAGTGCCGGGATCACCTGAAGCTCGGTCCAAAGACTTAATTCCTGGTTTTGCCCCGCCGCTCGCAGGTGTGGTTGTTCCACTTGCGTTTCCTCCAGAATTGGAGCTCGTCGACGCTTGCTGAGGGTTGTTGGCTGTAATAGTAGTCTGTCCGTTCGCACCGATCTTGGCCGTGAAACCAGGAGCAACTGTATTTGCGGAAACCTTTGCCATCTGCCTGTACTTTTGCAGAGCCTGTGTCCTCAGCGCATCATGCTTTGCTTTCTGCTCCTGATTCTCTTTGGCGATAAGGCTCTGCCGCGCCTGAGTGGCCGCGGCGAGCATTTGGGATTTTGAGGCGGCCAGCGAAGCACTGTTCTGTTTTGCCGTCGCAGCCGCTTGCAGGTTGTCCATGACCGATTTGTCGCCCGTGGTGCTGGTTACAGTTATTAAGCCGGACGCAACTTGTCTTCCTATAGTGTTTGAATTCGAGGATTCACCGACCTCTATCAACCAAACGCCTTCCTGTCCCTTTGCCACCGTCGCGGAGATGGGCTGGCCATTGCCAGTCGATTGGGCGACGACCTGATTGCCACCGGGTGCTACAAGAGCGATTCTTACCGCAGCGCCCTGAGTGGTGGAACTGACACTGATTGGCCCTGCAACGGCTTTGACGCCGAACTTGACTTTCTCGCCTCCGAACAACTCAAATTTGAATGTTTCTGAAGCCGTTGCGACTGTCCTGGCATAAGTTCCTGACGGTGGCTGAATCATCAAAAAGGGAAGCAATATAAAGCTCGCTGCTATAGCTAATGCCTGGCTTATTTTCATTTTGTTATTCGCTCCTCACACTTAAATGGATTTTTATTGGTATATGTCTGAGCGCCGCTTTAACGGCGCTCAGAATCGGGGAACTACAGCTTGAATCCGTCCCACCAGTCCTTGACCTTTTGCCACCAGCTTTCATTGCTACTGGCGGTGCTGCTGGTGGACCCGTATTGCTTTAGCTCTTTGGGCTTATGCGCAGTCGGTGTCGGTTTTGCGATGGTGAAAGCTCCATTGGTCGTGCTGCCGTCGCTGGATTTCAGAACAAACGTGCCGGTTACTTGATTGCCGGCGCACGTGCCGTGCATATCCAGAGTGCCATCCTGCTGAAGATGAGCGGTGAATTGATTGTTGACCAGCGTTCCAGTGATTGGCGCTGTGCTTTTCGCGCTTGAAATTGAAAGGTTGTTGCCGTTATGCGTTACGCTGATATTTATCGTTTGCTCGACCGCGCCATTGGCACTGCGTTTCATCGTCAGGAAATATTGTCCCGTGGGCAATGAACCGGTTTGCGCCCAGGCATAGATACCAAGAATTACAAACACGGCTGAAAAAATTGAAAATCTTCTAATCATCTACGAACCTCCTGATACGTTACATTTAATATTTACGGGCTATTGAAATCGTCTAAATTGAATGAACCAATAATCGAACTTCAGAGCAGCATCGCGTCCAGCCAGGCCCAGAGACGATTACCATTGCTTCCGGTTTCCTTTTGCCGCTGGTTTGTCTCTGAAATCAAAGCGAGCTTGAAGATGCCGCTGACCAGTACCCCATCAGGGCTTTTCATATTGAACGCTCCATCAATGGAGCTGTCCGCCGAATTGCGCAGTAGTCCTTGAAGGTCAAGACTGCCTTGTGAGTCAACGTGTACCTTGAACTGGTTATTTCTGAGATTACCACTCAGGGTTTTGCGTCCGGCTCCGCCGCCGGATTTTGAAGACGCAGTTATCGTGAGTTGATCGCCGTTTCCCGTTATCAGGACCGCATAGGTTATCGTCGCGGCCTCTTTGCCAGAAGCGAGAGCGTTATTTACCTTCTGCGGCGTCATCGACAGCAAATATGTTCCCGGACGAAATGCCGCACCTTGAGCAAATGACGTCACGCTCGATGAACATAAAAGCGCCAGCATTGTCACTCTGATAACGTTGACCACAAAACTCTCCCAGATCTTGTGTCCATCCCGTCCGCAGTAGCGGATTGGTTAGCCCTGGCACATGCGTGTGCTCAAAAACCTGCCTGCTACCGCGGGCGGCACGGACACGTTTTAATGTTGAGTAATTGATTGCCCGGCAAAATGGACCAGATCTTCCTTCTTAAAATCTGTTCCGTTGATGGGTCTGGCAATCGCGATTTTTGGCGTAACACTCTCGACTTTTATTCGTCCGATTACTTTGTCTTTTGTGCGTCCAAGCGAGACGCGCGTCTGCGGATCGATGATTTCGTGACCGGCGCGAAGCACATCCAGCTCGTCGCCGACTTTTATACCTAGCTCACTGCCGGCGTTGAGATATATCGTTGGCTGCGAGTTGTTGTCTTCAGTCTCGATTTCGGCGATAGCCCCTTCCCAGGGACGCGCTTCCATTTTGCTTATGATGAAATTCACCGCCTGCGTCAGCGCCTGGCGGCTGGCCTGGCCAAGAGGTGTGCTGTCGAATCCCGATCCGCCAATCTGAGTGTTACCGACATCCAGTTGCGCCGATGTTCCTGACGATTTCGCTCGACCTTCGGCGCGAACCGAATCCAGAACCTGTCCGGTCACGGTGTCGTACATTCGCACGTCGAGAGCGACAAAGGCTTCGGCTTCGGCGTGAGAGATGCCCAGCGTTTTACCGAACACTCCGTTTCCGCCAAGGCTGGATTTCTTGTACGAGTATTCAGTTACCGCGCCGCGAATGAGGACTTGCGCGCCCAGCAATCGACCTGCTTTCGCAGCGCTGGCCGGATCGACCGCCGCGCTGGCGCCCAGGGTCTGTTCGGCCTGGATATCGGCCATGGCCTTTCGCTCCAGAACGACAAACCGGTTTGTGTTGATCAACGCTGTCGTCAACATCTCAGTTAAACCTGTTCCGAAATCAGTCGGAGGAGTCAGATCGACGGTCGTTGTACTGCTGGTCCCGGTTGATGTCGCGTTCGTTGTGTTATTGGCCGTGACTTTTACTTCCAGGTCCATAACGCCGAGGCGTTTTTTGGGACCGGTGTAAACGGCTGGAGAGTTTGTCTGAGCTGTTGTCGGCGCGGTCTTTTTCTCGTTTTTATCGCCGCGCTTATCTATAGCGTCTTTTGATTTATCGAATACGCTGCCGATACTTTGTCCGTGGCTAATAACCGCAGACACGAATAGCGCCAGCATAACTTTTGAAAGGTTCTTTAGGTACAGCTTCATAAACAATTCCTTGTAAAACCAACGATTGCTAAAAGTCGTTGTGTGGCGGCGAGCCAGCCGCCCATTCAAATGTCTGCACAGCTGAGTATCCGGCCTGTTTGCTGCTTTTTATTGATGGATGTAAGGGCTAATAATTGATCGTCACAACGTTCACGTTGACATCGCCGCCGACCTCGACCGCTGCGGTTCTGTTTGGGTTGCTTTGCTGATTTTTCGGCATCATTGCCTGAGCCCTAGGTACAGGCAATTTGATCTGCAATGCTTTGTTGTTTTGAATCGCGTCCCTTACCCCTTGTTCGAGTTTCAAAAGCGACTGGCCCTTTAATTCATCAATTTGACTCTGCTGAGTGGTAGACAAAGTAAAATGATCGTTGAGGAAGCCTTTCAAATCCGTGAAGGCTTTGTTGGCGTACGACTGGCGATCACTGTTGGGAATAGACTTGATAAAGTCATTAAGGTTCTTTTCCGTCAACAGCGGTTTGTTTGTGGCTGCCGCCACTGCAACCAGCGCGCGAATCTCGGTAGTGCTCATCGCTGCGAAGCATCCCGCGGCTAAAGCGGCAGATCCCGCAACCTTAAGAAAGTTGCGACGCTCCTGATTTTCTTGTTTCTTATCTTTCATTGATTCCTCCTCTAAAGGTTCGGCAAACACCGTTTCTTCTCTTTTTCCGGACCGTTGTGATATAAATTGGCGTGGTCTGCTTGAACTGTTACTTTCTAAACCGACCTCCCCACGGGTGCGAAAGATACAGCGGGGTCGAGATGGAGTCTTTAATAGCTCATAGAATTTTTCTTAAAACCGACTTTAAAGAAATCTTAAAGAACATTTAAAACTAGCAAAATGAGCAGGAAATACAGAAACTTCCACGAGTTTGGCGCATTCCGGCTAAGCCCTGAAGAGCGGCAGCTTTTCAAAGACGGCAAGCCGGTTCCGCTGACTCCGAAGGCAATCGAAGTGCTGGTCCTGCTTGTGGAAAACAGCGGCAGCATCGTTAGTAAAGATGAATTGATGCAAAAGGTCTGGCCGGACAGTTTTGTCGAAGAAGGAAATCTGGCGGTAAACATCTCGACTTTACGGAAAGCGCTCGGTGACGGCTCCTCAGATCAACAATATATTGAAACTGTTCCGAAACGCGGATATCGATTCGTAAAGGAAGTCACCCAGGTAAATGAACAAGTTTCGGTTCCGGTTGCACAACCATTAAACCAGGAGAAGACAACGGAAGCTCCGGTGATGGAGGAAGTAGTCGATCTTTCGCCAGCTGCACCGACTGCACCTGACCCCAAAACGGTTGAGCCAGCCAAAGTCGAAGAAAACAGACGGTCTTCATTTTCCTTAACAATTGTGGCGGCGCTGGCTGTTGTGCTTTTAGGGGTTGTGGTGCTGGGAATATGGAGAGCGCGATCCCACTCGAATCCCAAAAAGATTCTCTCGGTTAAAACCCTGCTGAGACTGACAAACAACCCGGCGGATGACTGGCAGCCCGATATTTCCCCGGACGGAAGCAAAATAGTTTTTGTTTCGAACAGGGATGGCAAGGGCGAGATTTACATCATGGACGCTGATGGCAGCAATCAACGTAATCTCACGAATAATCCGGCAAATGATGATTCGCCAGCGTGGTCGCCCGACGGTTCTATGATCGCATTTCAAAGCGACCGCGAAGGTACAGTCTGCATTTATATAATGAATGCGGATGGTTCTAATGTTCGCCGAGTTACCACTAACCCTGGCGCCAGAGCCGATTGGTCGCACGATGGAAAAAGGATCGCCTTTTCCAGCGCCAGAGGAGACAAAGGGCAAGTCTACGTCATCAATATTGATGGGACTAATGAGACGCGCCTGACGTCCAGTCCGGCAGGAGCTCTTGATCCAAGCTGGTCACCCGACGACAGCAAAATTGCTTATACGTCCTGGATAGACGGACATTTAGAGGTCTGGGTTATGAGTTCCGACGGGACCAACCCCATACGACTGACCTACGGCTCTTCTGACAGTCGTCTTCCGATGTGGTCGCACGATGGCAAGAAGATAGCTTTTGTTACAAGCAGAGATGGAAGCGATGAATTGTACATTATGAATCCGGATGGTTCGGGGCAGACGAGACTTACTAACGACCAGCCCGATAATACGGAGCCCTCCTGGTCGCCGGACGACAAAGCGATCGTTTTCGAGAGTCAACGGGACGGCAATAGCGAGATATACGCGATAAATATTGATAACGTCGCAGAGATAAACCTGACCAATAATATAAGTAATGATGCCGATCCTGATTGGTCACCTGATGGATCCAAAATACTCTTCTCGACGAACCGAGAAGGGAAACTGGAAATCTATGTGATGGATTCAGATGGCGGGCATCCGACGAACCTTACAAACAATCCCGCGAACGATTCAAATGGCAGATGGTCACCGGACGGTAAGCAGATAGCCTTTACCAGCGATCGTGGCGGTATTCCACAGCTGTACGTCATGAATTCAGACGGAAGCAATGTGCGGCAGATTGCTACAATCTCGGCCAGCGGTCCGTCGTGGTCTCCTGACGGCAAGAAGATAACCTTCGCTTCAAAAGCAGGAGACGGCATAGACATCTTTGCTATAAACCTCGATGGCAGTCGTCTGACCAGGCTAACCTCCGGCCTCGGCGTAAATGAAGCTCCAGTCTGGTCACCGGATGGCAAGAAGATCCTTTTTCAGAGTACAAGATCCGGTCATTTTCAGATTTATGAAATGAATCAGGATGGCAACGATGAAAAGATTTTGGCGCCCGTCCCGGCAACGATGGGCAATCCGGCCTGGTCAAAGGATGGAAAACGGATCGCGTATAATCTCAACTCCACGGGTCATCAGGAAATATGGATTATGAACGCAGACGGAAGCAATCCTGTCCAGCTCACCCGGGACGGCTATTATGATGGACAGCCTACGTGGTCGCCCGACGGCGGCAAAATCGCGTACGTAAATACCAAAGACGGAAATCAGGAAATCTACGTGGTTAAGGTCGCCTCTGGACGCTAAAAACGGTATGGGCGGAACCAACAGATCAGTGCTCCACCCGTTCCCGCAAACTTACTTCTTAGCCTTTGACGCCGCCTTTTTGGCTGGCGCTTTTGGTTTTGGTTTCGCCTTGGCGGGAGGCGGTGGCGCTTCGGGGTCGACGTGCGTCTTTTTGATAATCTCGTGAGCAACGGTTCGACTATGTCCCGGAGGCGCCAGCAACAGACCGGTTTTTGAAAGAGCCTTCCACAAAACCTCGTTCTGGAAGGCGATAGTGCCGCCGCCGCGCTTTCTCTGCGAAATCATTCGATTGATATCGCCCACACAGATCCAGTCTGAATGGAGTGATATTCCCCACTTGGCATGATCGTGTGTTTCCGGCCAAACCCAGTGTGCGCCAAGTGGGCCCAAGTTAATGTATTTGAGATCGAATGTTTTGTGGATGCCGTCGGAATCGGCAATGGGCGGTATCTTTCCTCGAATCCAGGTTTCGACATCCATGTCTACTTTCAAAGTTGGACCGACCAGGTCATTCCAAAAATCTTTGTTCCACTTTCGATTCTTTGCGATCACTTTGAACGGCATACCGCCAATCGATTTCACGTCAATGACATTTGAATCGCCTTCTGCGTTGGCATTCAAAGGCTGGGTTAATACATAGAGCGGATTATCTTTCGGCAGATTTGCCGCCTCGCAAAGATAAGTTTGCGGTTCCTGGTGATTGGCCATCTGATTTGCGATCGTCGCCGCGGTCTCGATGTCCAGCGAAATGCACAAGTAAGTCTGCCCGTATTTCGGCGTCGGATCCCTCTTCGCTTTTGGCTCGGCAAACTTTGGCCATGAATGCAGCAGCCAGTAAGCAGTCTTTGAAGCAGTGTCGAATGCGATAACGCCTTTTGTATGGCCAAGATTGCCATTGTCGTGCATTTTGGCCGCTGCGGGAGACTCGTCATTGTAGAGGATATGCCCAGTCGTGGACGCGGCTTTACTGAAAACCGAATTCAAAGTGTTGTTAAGCGCGCCTTTTCCTTTGTCGAGTGTATATGGCGATTTTTCAACTAGTCTGTCTTTGATGTTTGGCGCTTTATCAATCGTCGAATCGTAGTATACGTATTCGTATCCCGTGGCACTGTCGTTGGCTGCGCCGGGGCTGAGCTGGGGGACCTTGTAAATGAACCACCAGTCGACCGGTTTTCCATTTTCATCAAGCGCAGTTACTTTCATACTATATCTCCTTGCCTGTACTGATTAATTAGCTTCGGATATTGATCTGGCCGCAGTCCGATTGCTGCAGAAATTACTACGCGAATTACGGCCAAGAGCTAGGGGCCGTTTCCTGGCCTTATTAATACTTTTAACCGCGTTTAAATTCAAGTCGCAAATCGCAATAAACGGCCGGTCGAATGAAGATTGCTGCGCCAATCGGCGAAAATCGCACAGGCAATTCGGCCCTGGTGCCGATAATTGGAGTACGGACGATGTGTCATTCGCCGTTTCCATGACGCCGCGTTTTTCGTCAACTGAAGCTGCGCGAGTTGCAATTGGCGAACCGCGTTGAAGAGGCAATGGCCAAAATAAAAATCCTGAGCGGCATGCTTCCTATCTGTTCTTCCTGCAAAAAGATTCGTGATAAAGGCGATTGCTGGAAAAACGTGGACCTGCTTATCGAGGAACACACTGACGCCGATTTCACCCATGGTATCTGCCCCGAATGTGTCAAAGCGCTCTATCCCGAATACGTACAGCGCCTGCAAAATCACGCTCGATAGTTTCGGTCCTACTCATGGGGCAACATCGTTTACCGAGATTACATTTTGGTCAACAAAGGCCCGTGATATAAATCCAGCGTGTAAGACCCTCACCCCTGCGTTCTTTCGGAAACTTCGGTTATCATTTTAACCTGTACGTTCGTTGAGGAACACAGACAAGATGTCTATGCTACATGCGCAGATACAAGAATTGCTCGACTCACTTTATCGCGTCGATTCGGGACGAATCCTGGCCACTCTGATCCGCTTGCTGGGCGATTTTGATCTTGCCGAAGAAGCAATGCACGAAGCCTTTGCGGCCGCGCTGAGCACGTGGCCGAGCAGTGGAGTGCCCGATAATCCCCGACCATGGCTGATTTCGACTGCCCGATTCAGAGCCATTGATACTCTGCGTCGACGGGCAAGATTCGATGCGTCCCAGGACGAGCTGGCGCGATATGTCGAAGCGCAATTGAGCTCGTCCGGAACGTCCAATGAAGAAGACTACCTTGAGGATGATCGCCTGCGCCTGATTTTTACGTGCTGCCACCCATCCCTGGCGCCGGAAGCGCGCGTCGCGCTCACCTTGCGTGAGGTATGCGGGCTGACAACCGAGGAGATTGCAAAGGCTTTCCTCATTACTCCGCGCACGCTGGCGCAACGGATTGTACGCGCGAAAGCAAAGATTCGAGAGACAAGGATTCCATACGAGGTGCCGACGGCGCAGGAATTGCCAGAGCGGCTGGGTGCCGTGCTCCAGGTCGTATATCTCGTCTTTAATGAAGGGTATTCGGCCGCGATGGGATCGGAGGTAACGCGCGGTGAGCTAACCGGCGAGGCGATAAGACTAGGCAGATTACTCTGCGAACTCCAGCCAGAGCCGGAAGTCATCGGGCTGCTTTCCCTGATGTTGCTGCAGGAATCCCGTCGCGCGGCCAGAACCTCTCCGACCGGGGAGCTGATTTTGCTGGAGAACCAGGATCGCTCGCTATGGAATCAGGAACAGATCGCGGAGGGAGTAGCATTGGTGGAACGCGCCCTGAAGTCCCGTCGGTTTGGCTCTTACACACTGCAGGCGGCGATTGCTGCTGTTCATTCGGAGGCGAAATCTGTTGCGGAGACGGACTGGCGGCAGATTGTCGCGCTTTACGACCGATTGTTTCGAATTCAGCCCTCGGCGGTCGTTCAGCTTAATCGTGCCGTCGCAATTGCAGAGCGCGATGGTCCAGAGGCTGGTCTGATGCATATCGACGCCATACTGGAACATGGCGAACTGGCGAATTATTACCTGGCTCATTCAGCCCGTGCGGAAATGTGCCGCCGGCTGGGCAGGACAGATGAGGCTCGGGCTTCTTATGAAAAGGCCCTGGCGCTGACCCAACAGGAGCCGGAACGGCAGTTCCTGCAAGAAAGGATTCGACGGTTGAAATAAATATTCGAGTAGGCTGTCGATTTTCGGTTTTCCGAACGACTATAGGGTGAAGGCAGCGCAAGCGCACCGCCGAAAGGCCGTTAAAGGAGAATGGAGAAATTATGCCACAATATCTTGTTACTGGTTATCTTCCCGAGGATTTCGATCCGTCCGCTATGACCGAAGCGACTATCGAGGCGATCCACGCGCTCAACCGCGAAATGGACGCTGCCGGCGTCACGAAGTTTGCCTGCGGCCTTTCCCCGATCGCGAAGTCGCTGCGAAGGCAGCCCGATGGTACGGTTCTCATCACCGATGGGCCGTATACGGAGACCAAGGAACACATAGGCGGGTTGTCGATCCTCGAAACTACTGATATGGACGAGGCAGTCGAATGGGCGCGCAAGGGCGCCGTCGTCTGCCGTGGGTCAGGCGAAGTGATAGAGATTTTTTTCGGGCCCGGCGGCCTTGATGCTCTGAATCAGAGCAGCCAGGGAGAAGAAGTCAAGCAACTGTATCTGGTTGCTCTGTATCGCCCCGACGACTACGACCCATCCGCCGCAACCGAAGAAATTATGGAAGATATCCACGCGCTCAACCGCGAAATGATGGCTGCCGGCGCCAGAAAGTGTGCCTGCGGCCTTTCCCCGGCCAGCAGCGCCAAGTCGTTGAGGAGTCAGCCCGATGGTAAGGTGCTCGCCACCGACGGGCCGTACACGGAAACGAAGGAGCACATAGGCGGTTTCTGGATCCTGGGAGCTGCTGATCTGGACGAGGCAGTCGAATGGGCGCGCAAGGCTTCCGACGCCTGCCGTGCGTCGGGCGAGGTGCGGCAGATCTTTTTCGTCCCGGACCCGAAGGGGGCAACGGAATAGTTTGGCCGCAACGACTTCGGAACATACACCGTTTAAACGATGGGATGAACGAGCCGATGAAAAGCCGTGCTGCTCGCTCAAAAACTCTCTCAAAGAACATAACAAGAGAAATCATAACGAGGAAAATCAATCAAATGAGAAATCTAATCTTCGCAATCAACCTGACTGTGGACGGCTGCTGCGACCACACCAAACAAACTCCCAATGAAGAAGTTTACGATTTATTTATGCCTCTCCTGCGAGATACGGACCTGATCGTCTACGGGCGTAAAACGTATCAATTGATGGTTCCTTATTGGCCTGATATAGCAAAAAGCCAGGCTGAGTCAAAAGCAGAGAACGAATTTGCCGTGGCATTTGACTCCATCAACAAAGTTGTTTTTTCGCGAACATTGGAGAGCGCTGAAGATAAAAATACGAGAATTATTCGTACGAACCTGCGCGACGAAATACTTAAATTGAAACAGGAGCAAGGCAAAAACATACTAACCGGTGGTGTAAGTCTCCCTTCACAACTGATCGAGCTTGGACTGGTTGATGAATTTATTACAGTCATTAACCCGACCGTGGCGGGGGAAGGCAGACGGCTGTTAGATGATGTTAGCCTACAAGAGAAGTTGCAATTAAAACTTGTTGAGTCAAAGATTTATAAGTCAGGATGTGTCGCGCTTCGCTACTTAAAACAGTGATGGGAAAATCTGCGATGGCCGTGCTGGCTCGCGTCTTGAGGAAAAGCGAGAGGAGAAGAAACCGTGAAATACATCTGTTTGGGATACTACGACAAGGACAAATTCGACGGCATGACCGAGGACGAGCGGCACGCGATGTTCGATGAATGTTTTGAATACGACGACCATCTTCGCGCCAACGGACACGTTGCTGCTGAAGGAGTAGCGCTCCAGCCCACGGAAACCGCCTTGACCCTGTATTGGAAGAACGACAAAGTCGCAACCACGGACGGTCCTTACGCGGAGACCAAGGAACAACTCGGCGGAATCGGATTCATCGAGGCGCGGGACATGAATCATGCTGTACAACTCATGGCGCAGCATCCCTCCCTGAAATATGGCAGCATCTGGGAGATTCGGCCCGTGGGGGACATGACCGAAATCAGAAAGGCAAGTGAGCAGCGGCGGCGAAAAAACAATCAAGCGTAGACATCCTTGTCTGCGGTCATTTGTAGGCGTGGCTGCAAGAAAAGAATCAGATCACCCAAAAAATCAAACCACACCACGTGCGTCACATGTAGCGTATACATCTTGTCCGTGTCCTCTGAGAGGCTCCGGTCACATTAGAAACGCAGACAAGATGTCCATGCTACATGGGCTTTTCCGATCAAATTTCTAATTTCTTAATATTTCCTGTTGACACCGGCCGAGATGCGCCGTATATAGTTACATAGTTGAACTATGTAAAGGCGAACTATGCTACGAAGAAAACAGCGAGAAAAAGACGAATTCCCACCGGGAACTCTGGAAATGTTGATTTTAAAGACTCTGATTCGCGGGCCAATGCACGGATATGGCATCGCTCAGAACATTCAGCAGACATCCGAAGACGTGCTTCAGGTTGAAGAAGGGTCGCTCTATCCGGCTTTGCAAAGGATGCAGATAAAGGGCTGGTTAACGTCAGAGTGGCAGATGACGGAGCTGAACCGCAAAGCACGCTTTTATAAATTGACGAAGGACGGTCGTGAGCAGCTCGAAGCAGAAATGAAGAAGTTCAGTCGCGTAACCGGCGCGATCTGGCGAGTTCTGGAAAAAGTCTAAGGTGCAGCCATGAAAAAAATTCGCGAACTGTGGCGACGACTTTCCTTCTATTTCAGAAGAGACCAGTTCGATCGGGAACTCGACGACGAAATGCGCTTTCACCTGGAAATGAAGGCGAAGGCAAAGATTGAAGACGGTGACGATTCGATCAACGCGAGTTTTGCAGCTAAACGACAGTTCGGCAACCAGACGCGATTGAAAGAGAGGAGTCGAGACATGTGGAGTTTCCGCTGGATCGAATCAATTGGCAAAGACGTTCAGTATAGTTTTCGGATGATCGGGAAGAGCCCTGTCTTTGCTTCCGTTGTCATCCTGTCACTCGCACTGGCTATCGGAGCGAATACGTCAATCTTCACTCTCGTTGACGCTGTGCTGCTCAAGAAATTGCCGGTGAAGAATCCTGAGGAGCTTGTTCTGTTCGGTTGGGCCGGTGGTCGCAATGTTGCCTACCTTGGGGGAAGCGGCAGCGGAAGAACTGACAAAAAAACTGGCATCAGGTACGGGTCCTCACTTTCCACTGAAATCTTTGAGCGGATGCAGCAACAGAACCAGACCATGACAGATATCTTTGCCTGTTATGCAATCTACCCGAACATGAATGTCAGCGTCGACAATCGTGCTGAAATAGCCGCCGGCCAGGTCGTGTCAGGTGGTTACTATAAAGGATTAGGAGTGCGGCCGATCATGGGCCGAACCATAACCGACGAAGACGACAAAGTCGGCGCGCCGCCGGTAGCGGTAATTACCTATGATTACTGGAAGAACAGATTTGGCTCAGACCCATCCATCGTCGGAAAGAATGCATTCGTAAACGGAGTCGCGGTCACCATCATCGGAGTCACTCAGCCTGGTTTTGTTGGCACTCTTGGTATAAGCAGAGTGGTTGATCTCAGCATGCCGCTGTCGGTGGAACCTCTGGTCGACAGTTTGCCGCGATCAACAGAAGGGAACTGGTGGCTGCGCATAATGGGCAGATTAAAGCCCGGTGTAACCGTTCAACAGGCGCAAGCCAACTTTGAGCCATTAATGCAGCAGAGCGCGATGGAGCGTCTTCGAAATTATCTGGCCCAACGTCCCGATCCGCGATTTGCCAATGCCGTTCCTCCGATGTTGACCGCGATTCCAGGTGGTCAAGGTGATATGTTTCAACGGTCCGACTATGTAAGAGAGCTTTACATACTGCTGATTATTGTCGGCCTGGTTTTGCTGATTGCCTGTGTCAACGTTGCAAATCTGTTGCTAGCCCGGTCTGGCGCGCGTCAGAAGGAGATTGCAATCAGAATATCGTTGGGCGCTGGTCGATGGCGCTTGATTCGTCAGTTGCTAACTGAAAGTTTAGTGCTTGCCGTGGCGGGTGGGGCTCTGGGTTTACTGCTTGCATTCTTATCAAGAGATTTTTTGTTATCAGTATCGGTTCTGGGTGGTAATCGACTTAAAGTCGACATGGGCCTGGATTTCAGAGTGCTCGGTTTTACCGCCGCCGCCACGATAGCAACTGGCATTCTTTTTGGAATTGCTCCTGCGCTGAAGGCGACCAGAATCGATCCCGGACCGGCCTTGAAAGATACAACCGGAGCAGCCAGTCCCGGCCGGTCGCGCCTTACGATGGGAAAAAGCTTGATAGTCATTCAGGTCGGATTGTCGGTAGTGCTGCTGGTCGGGGCTGGATTGTTTCTTCGCACGTTGCGCAATCTTCAGCATGTTGATTACGGATTTGATGCTCAGAACCTGCTGCTCTTTGATGTCAACCCCTCTCTTAATGGCTATAAAGGCGAGGCGCTCAGGAACGTCTACAAGCAAATTACTGACAGACTGAACACCATTCCGGCGGTGAAATCCGCGACCATTTCAATGTATCCATTTATGAGGGGCGACAGTTGGCAGTGGGGTGAACCTAAAGTCCCTGGCGGGAAGAAAGCATTTGATCCGAACACGAGTTGCTACTTGCTGGCGGTCGGAAACAATTTCTTTCAAACTATGCAGATGCCACTGCTGGCTGGGCGGCAGTTTGATTCACGAGACACAGCGAGCTCCCCAGGAGTTGCTATCGTAAATCAGACATTCGTCAGGCTGACTTTCGATGATGACAAACCGATTGGCGAGCACTTTGAATTCGACATTCCCAGAGGGAAACAGGTTTTTGAAGTCGCTGGCATCGTCAAGGACAGTATCTATGAAGATCTCCGCAGCGCTCCACCACCCATAGTCTATTTCCCATATGAGCAGCACATGGCCGACATCGATCGTTTTGCGGAAGGAATGACCTACGAAGTCCGAACGAGCGGAGATCCAATTGCTATAGTGCCTGCAGTCATGGATTTGATGCGTTCTATCGACAGTAAGACTCCAATTGAAAATATTAAAACACAGCCTGATCAGATCGATGAAGCACTAAGCGACGAACGCGTTTTTGCCAAGTTCACTTCCGCGCTTGGTTTGCTGGTTTTGATTCTGGCCGGAATAGGTCTATATGGCGTCATGTCATACAACGTGACGAGAAGAACCAGGGAAATCGGAATCAGGATGGCATTGGGCGCCGGTGCAAAAAGAGTCTTGGCGCAGGTGATGCGTGAGACCCTGCTGATAGTCAGTACCGGTGTTATTTTTGGCGCCGCAGGTTCCTACTTCGCAACGAATGTCATATCTGCTGCGTGGTTCGGGATTGATGATCGACCGAATATGTTATTTGGGGTTGGTCCGCATGATCCATTCAGTATTGTTTTGGCAGCGCTTTTCCTTTTAGTCGTGGCCGCGATCGCGGGCTATTTGCCTGCCCGAAGAGCAGCGCGAGTCGATCCTCTGACAGCGCTCAGATACGAATAAGTCTCTTGCTCATCCTCAGGAGGATTAAGCAATGGCGGCAATCAAGAAATTGCAAGAACTGTGGCGACGAATTGCTTTCTATTTTAGAAGAGAGCAATTCGATCGCGAACTCGACGACGAGATGAGATTCCATCTGGAAATGAAAGCCAGGGCAAAAATGCTCGACGGCGCCAGCGCGCGCGATGCCAGTTTCGCAGCCAGCCGCGTATTCGGCAATCAGACCCGTTTGAAAGAGAGGAGCAGAGAGATGTGGAGTATTCGCTCGATAGAAACCGGAGCTAAAGATATTCAATATACGTTTCGAATGATTCGTAAAAGTCCTGTTTTTGCCGCTGTAGTCATCCTGTCGCTGGCTTTGGCGATTGGGGCTAACACCGCAATTTTCTCTCTCGTCAATGCTGCTCTAATAAAGATGTTGCCGGTAAGAAACCCCAATGAACTTGTGATTTTCTGCTGGGGGGCAAAGCCACACGAAGTTGTAGCGGTGACCGAGCACAGCGGAAACTGGGATGAGGATCCGAAAACAGGTGCAACCCTCGGTTCTTCTCTATCACAGCCGATGCTGGACCGGATGCAGCAACAGAATCAGACGCTGGCAGATCTGTTTGCTTTTGCGCCGCTTTATACCAACTTGAATGTGGCCGTCGATGGCCGCGCAGAGATTGCGACGGGTCAGGTTGTATCGGGCGATTATTATAAAGGTCTCGGAGTCCGTCCGATTCTGGGCCGGACTCTGAACGAAGATGATGACAAAAAGGGCGCGCCGCTGGTCGCCGTGATTACATATTCATACTGGAGAGAACGATTCGGTCTCGATCAGAGCATCGTCGGGAAAACAGCTTTCATAAACGCAATCCCATTCACCATTGTGGGCGTTACGCAACCCGGTTTTGACGGAACAATGGGTGTGGAACGAACCACCCAAGTCAACATTCCTATCGCCGCGACATCGCAGGTTACTCGTCACGAAGATGATAATAACGAAATGTGGCTGCGGGTAATGGGACGGCTGAAGCAGGGAGTATCTTTTGAGCAGGTGCGCGGCAATTTCGACCCTATAATTCAGCAGACCGCGATGGAAAGCCTGCGTGACTATCTCGCAAAACATCCGGATCCTGAAATGGATAAGGCCGTTCCGCCAACGCTGGTGGTTAAATCAGGCAGTCAGGGCGATGTATTTTCACGGCTTGGTCTTACCAACGAGCTTTATGTTCTGTCAATCGTGGTGGGCCTGGTTTTGCTGATAGCCTGCGTCAACGTTGCGAATCTGTTGCTGGCGCGGTCGGGCGCGCGGCAAAAAGAGATCGCCGTCAGGATAGCTCTGGGTGCGGGCAGATGGCGATTGATACGACAATTGCTGACTGAAAGTCTTGTCTTCGCGATAGCAGGCGGGTTTGCAGGGTTAGTTATTGGGTATTTGGTAAAGGATTTTCTCGCCGCAGCAACAGGTTTATGGGGCTCAGAAATAGTAATTGATACGAGTCTTGACACGAGGGTTCTGCTGTTTACGGCCGCGGCATCGATCGCGACTGGAATATTATTCGGTATCGCGCCTGCACTGAAGGCAACAAAGATCGATCCGGGCCCCGCATTGAAAGAGAATGCTTCGCAGGGATTTGGCCGGTCCTGGTTAAGTCTGGGAAAGAGTTTGATGGTTCTGCAGGTGGCACTGTCCATCGTCCTGCTGGTTGGAGCAGGATTGTTTCTTCGCACGCTGCGTAATCTTCAGCATGTGGATTACGGATTCGACGCGCAGAACGTTTTGTTGTTTGACGTGAATCCTTCGCTAAACGGATACAAAGGCGAACGTCTGTCGAACGTATATCAACAGATTGCGGACCGACTGGACGCGACTCCTGGCGTCAAATCGACGACAGTTTCGCTTTATCCGCTGTTAAAGGGATGGGGATGGGGAATGGGGACACCAACTGTTCCCGGAGCAAAGAAAACCCCCGACCCGAAAACGCGAGTTTACATGCTTCCGGTTAGAAACAATTTTTTCGATACGATGCGGGTACCTTTATTGTCTGGCCGTGAATTCGATGCCAGAGACAATGCCAATAACCCGAGAGTCGCAATCGTCAATCAGGCGTTTGTAAAACAGTTTTTTGACAGCGACGCGCCGATTGGCGAGCACTTCCAATTTGACAGCCGCGACGGATCAAAAGTTTTCGAAGTTGTCGGCGTTGTTAAAGACACCCTGTATTACAACCTGCGTCGCCAGCCAGAGCCAATAGTCTTTCTACCTTATCTTCAACAGATGAAAGAGATGGATAATATGGGCGAGGGAATGACATACGAGGTAAAAACATCCGGTGATCCGACTGCGATGGTTCCCGCCGTTCGCGAAGTTCTTCGGTCTATCGATAGCAAACTTTCCATCCTGAACGTTAAAACACAGACGCAGCAGATTGATGAACGAATCGCCCAGGAACGTGTCTTTGCGAATCTGACCAGCTTGCTTGGATTGCTGGTTCTCGTACTGGCCGGTCTCGGGCTTTATGGAGTGATGTCGTACAACGTGTCCAGAAGGACACGGGAAATCGGCATCAGGATGGCTCTGGGGGCGGGATCACGAAGAGTATTGAGTCACGTAATGAATCAGACCATCGTCCTGGTCACCGTCGGCATCGTCTTTGGTATTACCGCGTCATACGCCGCAACACGATTTATTCCAGCATCGTGGATTGGGTTGAGCGATAGAAATAGCATTCTGTTTGGTGTATCGCCCCACGACCCTGCCAGCCTGATCATGGCTGCATTGTTTCTTTTGGCCGTGGCAGTCGTTGCCGGCTATATACCGGCGCGAAAAGCTGCAAAGGTCGACCCTCTGATTGCGCTCAGGTACGACTGACGACTAACGCAATGTTCTAAATACGCCGCATCGATTTATTGAAGGAAACCGGAGGTTCCATCAAGCTCAATGAATGAACTCAAAGACTGTTCGGCGAAAAGAACCAGTTTCAAGATGTACATAAGAATCGTTACTTTTGGATGTCTATTTATGGTTTTTGTGTTTGTTCAGAGCCTGATGGCTCAGGACAAACTCGATTTGAATCGTTCCGTGGTTTTTACGATTAGTCCGGGAGATTCAAAAACGTTCGTAATTCCGCTGAAGGATGGAGACTTTTTTACTCTTTCTCTCGATCTGCAAGGCGGGGTAAGCCTCCTTGTTCTTTATCCGGATGGATCGGTGTTGCGCCGCTCTGCCGCTTCATTGCCGGACGGTAAACGACAGTTCACGTTTCCCGCCGAAGGGGCTGGCAGCTATACACTGAAGCTCTCAGCATCCGCGGAGCATCCTGCAAAAGTGGAGGTTGTCCTCGATAAAGTACTGTCGCTGGAAGAGCGTCTTAAGCCCGAACGGCAGAGCGACCCTTATCCCAGTCCGCGAATTCAAGCGCTACGTGGCGAGATCGCAGCGGGCAACTCGACAGAAGCTTTTTGGAAAGAGATTGCCGCGCGCGGTACACCGCTCGTCGAGCCGTTCGGCTCGGACGGTAAGTACAAGCTCGTAACTTTTCTTTGGCGTGAGCTGCACGAGACGAAAAACGTGGTGGTGCTGGGATCTTTCCTGGATCCGGTATCAGTACAGGATCTTGCGATGCAGCGGCTCGGTGCGTCGGACGTCTGGTATCTGACCACGAAGATGCCGACTGGAGCGCGGTTTACATACTCGCTTTCGCCGAACGATCCGATGACGTGGGATCCTCCGCGCGCGATGCAACGCGACGTCACGCGCCAGGTGGACCCGCTCAATCCTCGTCGCATGTTACCCGGGTCCAGAACCTGCCCCGCCACTGCCAGCAAATTCGCGTGCATCAACGTCGTGGAACTTCCGGATGCCGCTCCGCAACCGTGGACGATCAGTAAGCCTGAGACACCGCGAGGCAAGGTCGAGAAAGGAAGTCTCAAAAGCACCATCCAGGGCATTGAGAGAACATTTTCAGTGTATGTCCCTGCCAACTACAAGGCAGATGGCCCTGTGAACGCATTACTGGTCCTGTTCGACGCCGGGACTTATTTGCCGAACAACCCAAAGGATTGGTACGACCCTGAGAGCTTTCAGACGCTCACGACTCTCAACGAGTTGATTGCTGCCTCCAAAATCCCGCCCACCGTAGCCGTCTTTATCGACAACATCGGTAATCGGCGCGTGTTGGACCAATTGGCGAATCCCGGCTTTGCCGACTTTGTGGCGACCGAGCTCGTGCCGTGGGTGCGCGCGCATTACAACGTCACGACCGATCCGAAACGCTCGGTTGTGGGCGGGTACAGCTCTAGTGGGTTCGCGGCTGCATTCATGGGTTTGCGGCACTCAGAGGTGTTTGGCAACGTGATCAGCCAATCCGGATCGTTCTGGTGGGCGCCCGACCACAATGGTGGATACTGCGGCCCTCTGTGTCACGATCTGGGATACCTGCCCGAGGACAAGATGGACGGAACGACCGAAGTTAATTGGCTCGCGAAGCAGTTCCTTGCCCAGCCAAAGCTTCCGGTGCGTTTCGATTTGGAAGCCGGAGTATTCGAGCTGGACCGCTATGGTGGTGGTGGCGACATCCTCGAGCCGACGCGGGCCTTGCGCGATGTCCTGCTCGCGAAAGGGTACGAGGTGCATTATCAGCAGTTCGTCGGCGGACACGATGGATTGAGCTGGCGCGGAACACTTACTGATGCACTTATCGCGCTCATCGGTCGTCCGTAATTTCCGAAGATCGTGGACCAGTCGACGATGGCTAAAAACAGAGCGATGAAGAAACTGCGCGAATTATTACGCCGCTTCTCCTTCTATTTCGGAAGAGACCGATTCGACCGCGAGCTCGACGACGAGATGCGCTTTCGACGATGACAACCCGATTGGACAGCATCTTGAATTTAACCACACCGATAACATCCGCACGTTGGAAGTGGTTGGCGTCGTCCGTGACGTGATCTATGAAGACCTGCGAAGCGCGCCCGGACCTATAGTGTTTATCCCCGTTCAGCAGCACGTATCGCGATTGGACCGTGTGGGTTCCGGTTTGACCTACGAAGTTAAAACATCAGGCGATCCTTATGCTTTGGCGCCAGCCATCAGAGATGTTGTTCGTTCGATCGACAGCAAACTTCCGGTAACGAATGTCCGGACCCAGGAACAGCAAATTCACGATAAGCTGGATACAGAGCGTACGTTTGCCAGTCTGACAGCCGGTCTGGGACTGCTGGTTTTGATTTTAGCTGGACTCGGGTTGTATGGCGTCATGTCTTACAACGTAACCAGGAGGACCAAAGAGATCGGAATCCAAATGGCATTGGGCGCGGACGCGAAAATAGTCTTGGGGCGAATAATGCGCGAAACGATTCTGATAGTCGGGATCGGAATAGTTATTGGTGTGGCAGCGTCGTATGAAGCAAACCGCGTTGTTGCCAATTCATTGATCGGCTTTTTCAGCGACCAGCGGATGTTGTTTGGGGTCGGTCCCAGTGACCCCTTCAGTATCGCACTGGCAGCGCTTTTCCTGGTTGGGGTTGCAGCCATTGCCGGTTATTTGCCAGCTCGACGGGCGGCAAAAGTAGATCCTTTGATTGCCCTCAGGTCTGAGTGACAGTTGTACAACAGGCTGCTAGCCTGTTGCTGTTATTAAATGCGAAGCTTAAACCCTGAACAGGCTGGCAGCCTGTTCTACCCTTTTCTTCTTTGCAAACCACATAACCTCCCTTAGAATATAAGAGCTTTTCGTCTATCCAAACTGCTAATCCATCACTGTAACAGGGTCGGGAGGGAAGTATTGATGGCCACTATTGTCGGCGCAAAAGGAGGAGCTAACGAATCTCTATTTGAGTTAAAGGAAGACGTCTCCAATAGTCCGTTATGGAACGAAGATCTTGCGCCCGTTCCGATTGCAAAGCGCAACTGGACCACGTACAACTTCGCCGCTCTTTGGGTCAGCATGGCGCATTGCATTCCGACCTATATGCTTGCCTCGGGATTGATCAGCAAGGGAATGAACTGGTGGCAAGCGCTGATGACTATTCTTTTAGGCAATGCGATTGTTCTTATCCCGATCCTTTTGAATTCGCATCCCGGCACGAAATACGGCATTCCTTTTCCGGTTTTTGCAAGAGCGAGTTACGGCACATACGGATCCAATCTTCCAGCTATTATGAGAGCCGTCGTCGCCTGCGGGTGGTTCGGTATTCAGGCGTGGATTGGCGGACAGGCGATACATCTTTTTCTGCGAGCGTTGTTCCCGGGTTGGCCGACTCTGTTAGGAGGGCCGATTCAGACTTCGATCATCGCTGGCTACACTCCGACGGAATACATTTCATTTCTGATTTTCTGGGGCATCAACATCTTCATCGTCTATCGTGGAATGAACCTGTTGCGCAAGGTAGAAAACTGGGCGGCTCCCTTCGTTTTGATAATGGCAGCGGTCCTTGTGGTGTGGGCTGTTACTAAAGCCAACGGGTTGGGCGCGATTATGGAGGCAAAGAATAACTTTGCTTCATTCTCGGATTTTATGAAGGTGTTCGCCCCGATGTTGACTGCCATGATCGGGTTTTGGGCTACTTTATCGCTGAATATGCCAGACTTCACAAGGTTTGGTCGCAGCCAGCGGGAGCAGGTTGTGGGGCAAGTTGTGGCCCTGCCTACGACGATGACCGTTTTCTCGGCGATGGGAGTCGTAATCACTTCTGCGGCGATGATAATCTATCCGAAAATGAATCCCGGTGACGTTTGGGATCCGGTCAAGCTGGTCGGGCAATTCAGTCAGGCGTGGCTGGTTGCGATCTCTATGTTTACCATAGTCGTTGCGACTCTTTCGGTGAACATCGCAGCAAATGTCGTTTCACCAGCTAACGATTTTGCAAACGCGTTTCCGAAGTGGATCAGCTTTAAAACCGGCGGTCTGTTGACTGGCATCCTTGGCATCCTGATACAACCGTGGCGACTGCTTGCAGATGCCGACAAATATTTTGGGTATCTCGGCACGTACTCTGGCGGGCTTGGATCGATTGCCGGAGTGCTGATTGTCGATTACTGGATTATTCGAAGAAAAGAACTTAGGGTTGCGGACCTGTACAAAACGCAAGGATCGTATACCTATGCCGGAGGATGGAATTGGTGGGCGGTTGTCGCTACACTGCTTGGGTGCGCATTCGCCTGGGGCGGACTGGTTTTCAAGCCTTTAAAGCCGCTGTATGATTATGCCTGGTTTGTAGGTTTGTTTGTTTCGGGATTGTCGTATTATTTATTCATGAAAGCAGGCAAAGCAGCCTGCTATAAGCCACTAAGTCCGAATGAAAGTGCATTTCGAAAACAATGAGATCACACCTCTCCATTAGATCCAAGGTCGTTAAGATATTCGGTATCTGTTTGTGTACAGTTGTCTTGTTATCAACCAATTACTCGCAGACCGAGTGGATTCAGGTTATATCTCAAGAAGGACGCTTTGCCGTTATTATGCCAGCTCGCCCCTCGAAACTGGAATTGCCGTTTACTCTTGGCGAATTTCGCGGCGTAGCGCATACGACTTATACCACATTCGAGAGAGTCAGATTTTCTGTTTCATACTCAGATCTAGCAATAGATCCGGATGATCCCGTGGTTGCCGACAAAATCCTGGATGACGCGCGCCAAAGTGCGCTCGATAACTCCAAAGGAAAAGTTGCTAACGAAGAGAAAATCAACTTGGGTAGTAATCCCGGACGGCAGCTTATAATCGATTTAGGCAGCGAGGTTGTTATTTCCAAGACTTATCTGGTAAAAAATCGCCTTTATCAACTCGCTGTTACAATACCACAGAGTCCAGGGAAACCAGTTCAAAGTGCAACTTTCTTTAATTCCTTCTCGGTAGGAGATGAACCAGGCAAAGGTCGGCCTGCTGACGGAGAAAAAGTGGTTCCACCGCCGTCTGCATCCCCATGCAGTTCGACCGGCGGTCCCCCGCCTAAGTACGTACGGATGAGCGAAGGTGTAATCCGAATGAAGGCGATTAGCCTGGTTACGCCGCGCTATCCTGTTGAAGCGAGAGAGTCCCGAGTCGAAGGGAAAGTAGAAATCGATATTGTAATTGATGAGCAAGGAAACGTTGAACAGGCAACTGCTAGAAGTGGTGACCAGTTGCTTCGCGATGCCTGCATAAATGCTGCGAAGGCATCGAAATTCAAACCGACTTTGCTTTGCGGAACTCCTTTGAAGGTAGAAGGTACTCTGACCTATAACTTCGTCTTGAATTGATAAAAAGTTTCTGGAGGCCTATGTCACGAATAGTTAAATGCGGATTGATCCAAGCTTCGAACGCGGTCGCTTGTGAAGAGTCGATCGACAAGATCAAGAAAGGCATGATCGACAAGCATCTTGCCTTCATCGCCGACGCTGCCAAACAGGGCGTGAAGATCATCTGTATGCAGGAGATCTTTTACGGCCCCTACTTCTGTCCTTCGCAGGATAAACGATGGTATGGCTCAGTCGAGCGAATCCCCGATGGTCCGACGACACAGTTAATGCAGGAAGTCGCTAAACAATACGGAATGGCGATTGTCGTACCCATCTACGAAGAAGAGCTGCCCGGCGTCTATTACAACACCGCTGCTGTTATCGACGCAGACGGAAAATATTTGGGCAAGTATCGCAAGAACCATATTCCGCATTGCGCTCCCGGATTTTATGAGAAGTTTTTCTTCAAGCCGGGCAATATGGGTTATCCCGTATTCAAGACTCAATTTGCCGATGTTGGAGTTTATATTTGCTATGACCGGCATTTCCCTGAAGGGGCGCGGTTGCTCGGGTTGCACGGAGCAGAGATCGTTTTCAATCCTTCGGCAACGGTTGCTGGTCTTTCAGAATATTTGTGGAAGCTGGAGCAACCGGCTCACGCAGTAGCAAATGGATATTTCGTCGGCGCAATCAATAGAGTTGGTCACGAAATGCCGTGGGACATCGGTGAGTTTTACGGTCAGAGCTACTTCTGCAACCCACGTGGCAAGATTATTGCCGAGGCTTCGCGGGATAAGGACGAGTTGGTTGTAGCCGATCTCGATCTGGATATGATTCGTGAAGTTCGCGACGTCTGGCAGTTCTATCGCGATCGTCGACCTGATAGTTACTCAGACCTGGCAACAGATGTAGTTTAGAAAATCAGACGCGGAGACACGGAGAGACGGGGACGCGGAGATTCTCCGTTTCCCCGCGTCCCCGTGTCCTTCAGAGGGGTATTATGGCAAGAATTGTTAAAGGTGGTTTGATTCAGGCGACGAACGACATTCCGGCTACTGAATCTATAAAGACAATCAAAGAAGCTGCAATCGAAAAACATCTCAGATACATTGACGAAGCAGCAAGCAAAGGCGTTCAAATCCTCTGCATGCAGGAGATCTTTTTCGGCCCCTATTTCTGCGCAGAGCAGGATACCCGATGGTTTCGCGCGACAGAGCGCATCCCTGACGGTCTTACCGTAAAACTGATGCAAGAGGCCGCCAAAAGACATTCAATGGTTATTGTCGTTCCAATCTACGAGGAAGAGATAACCGGAGTCTATTACAACACCGCAGCCGTGATCGACGCCGACGGAAAATATCTCGGCAAATATCGCAAGACACATATTCCGCATTGCCATCCGGGTTTTTGGGAGAAATTCTATTTCAAACCCGGCAATCTTGGTTATCCGGTCTTCAAGACTGCTTATGCGGATGTTGGTGTTTACATTTGCTATGACCGGCATTTTCCGGAGGGCGCAAGAGCGCTCGGGTTGAACGGCGCCGAGGTTGTCTTCAATCCGTCTGCCACTGTCGCAAGCCATGCAGAATATTTATGGAAGCTGGAACAGCCGGCCCACGCAGTAGCAAACGGGTATTTCGTCGGCGCACTAAATCGAGTCGGCACCGAAGCTCCGTGGAATATTGGACATTTCTTCGGCAACTCTTATTTCTGTGATCCACGTGGCCGAATTCTGGCAGAGGGAAGTCACGATAAAGACGAAATCGTTATTGCCGATCTTGATCTGGATATGATTCGTGAGGTTCGCGAGTACTGGGCTTTTTATCGTGACCGAAGACCGGAAACATACGGGATCCTGACTGAAGAACGATAATCCCGGGACCGCACGCGTCAGACGTGCTGTCTTCCGTGGGGATTTAAGTTGAAATTAAACTGTCGATAACAAGGAGAAGCACGCGAGACGCGTGCGCTCCCAGGAGGTGCATATGGCAATAAATCTTTCGGTGAAATTTACCGGACTCAATTTCGAGAATCCATTCTTGCTCGCCTCCGCGCCTCCGACTGAATCGGACAGCAATATCCTGCGGGCCTTCGAATGCGGATGGGGAGGTGTGGTCACTAAGACGATCGGACTGCATCCTGTAATCAATGTAAAAGGACCGAAGACCAAATTCATCCGCGCAAGCCACGATTCCTCGCGTCTTTCGATGTTAAAACGTCCGTCGTCTACTTTGGTTTCTTCATGGAACTGGGAGTTGATTTCGGACAAGCCGCTTGACTGGTGGGTGCCGCGAATCTCAAAAATCAAGAAGGCGCATCCGGGCAAAATGCTGATAGCGTCAATTATGGCTGGCTCCGGGAATGACAAAGAGCTTGAACACTGGCAGGTGCTTGCCAAAGCTTGCCAGGATGAAGGCGCGGATGGGTTGGAACTGAATTTCTCTTGTCCCCACATGGATCGCGAAGACATGGGTTCGAATGTCGGCAAGAACCAGGCGCTGTGCAAAGCGGTTACCAGCGTCGTTAAAGAAGTGGCCAAGGTTCCAGTGTGGGTGAAGCTAACGCCATCGACTACAGAAATCATTTACGAGGCTAGAGGCGCATTTCAAGGTGGTGCGGATGCAGTCTCTTCATCAAACACGTTCCCGTCTCTTCCGCTGATAGATCCTGAAACACTGGAATTCGAAATGAATGTAGACGGATACGTATCCAGCGGAGGTTTGGGTGGTCCGGCGATCCTTCCTCAATCCTTGGCAAAGATGTCGCAATTGACACAGGCGTTTCCAGACAAAGCCTTTTCGGGGATCGGCGGCATTGCTGATTTTTCGCACGCGCTGAATTATTTTCTTTTAGGTTGCGGAACGGTGCAGGTCTGCACGGCGGCAATGCTCGATCATGCGATAGGCCCAAATGTTATTAAAATATTGATAAGCGGAATGACGGAATTCCTGCAAAAGAATGAACACCGAGGCTGGCATTGCCTGGAGGATTTCCGTGGTATCAGACGCGATCGAATCGTTGCTCACTCACACATCAAACGTCCCGATTCATCGGATTACCACGGCGGATATGAAGCCGAAGGTTACTCCGATCCTGCAGCCGATTACTCAACTACGACCGGGAAATAAACCAAATAAAAAGAGGCGGCATTTCTGCCGCCTCCGCGTGAACACAATAAACGTTCAGGTCAAAACCCCTAGAACGTGAACCTCAGTGACATCTGAATAATTCTCGGGTTCTGGCTGAATGCGACGCTCGGCTGGTTGAAAATGTTGCTGCCGACGATCAGCATATCCGTAACCAGCGGACCGGTATTGGCTACTGGTTGAACGGTGTCTATTGAACCGGGAACGTATTGAGCGTGGTTAAACGCGTTGAACAGGTCAACGCGATATTGAAGAGTCTTGGATTCCCGGATCCTGAAGTTCTTAAAGATTGAGAAATCCAGGTTCCTGATTCCGGGAAGTTGTAAAGTGTTTCGGCCTGCTGTTGCTAACGCGCCCGGCCCGGCTTCAATGTACTGGGCGTTCGGGTTATTGGCCAGGTAAGCCACAACCTGTCCCGATGAATTGGTCAATGCAGTAACGTTCGAGGACGTACCCACAGCACCTGCCGGGTTAAAGATCGTGCGATCGCCGGCGCTGTCACCGTTCAGGTTGGAATCTTCACCACTGCGAACCGTTGCCTTTTCGCCAGTTTCAAGGGTCAGTGTGCCAGAGAGGCTCCATCCACCCAGCGTGGCCCTGGTCAGCATACTGGTGCTCTTATTAAAGAACGGTAAATCATACACAGTGGACAGAACGAATCTGTTGCGGTGATCGAGAGCGGAGTCCGCTCTTTCTGCCTGGAAGTTATTAAAGTCTTGTACTCGGCGAGGCGACAAAACGGTGCTGAACACTTCCGCTGTCGTGTCATCGATCAGATGGCTCCAGGTATACGCTGCTGATCCAACCCATCCATTAGCCAGGCGGCGAGTCAATTGGGCGGAGAAACCGTTATAGCTGGAATTACCGTTTGACAGAAACGACGTAATGAAGTTCTGATTGAAGCCAGCGGCATCGAAGGCCGGCTTGATGATATTTCCATTCTCCAGAGTGTCCAGTGTCAGCGGAAGCGCGTCCAGGGTCGCCTGGCTCGGTGCGCTAAAGAATGTGGGCAGGAAATTGGTCGGAGTTACAATAGCCTGGTCATTGATTCGGCTCTGCGTAAGCAGATGCACGCCCCGTGTTCCCAGATAGCGCAACTCTAACGCGTAATTCTTTGCGAATTCCCGCTGATAGCTGAGCGTATAAGTAATAGAGTAAGGTACCTGTTGATCTGGAATGAAAGCAGACGTGGCTGCTCGTGCTGCCGCAGGATCGTTCGCGACCGCAACGGGCGTAGGCGGAATACCACCGTTCTTCAGGAAATTAGGTACACCGGGACCGACGTCGATAGTTTGTGTAAATTGCGGTGGCAATGACAAGATGTAAAGGTTGTCAAAGACTACATCATACGCCATCGAGAATCCGGCTCGGATCGAACTCTGATCCTTATCGCCAAAGAGAGTGTGCAGCCAGCCACTATTAAAGTTAGGGGCATAGGCTATACCGACCCTGGGTGCAAAGTTTTTCGTCTGCATCCTGGGGGAGTTGAACTCGATCAGTCCTGGAACGGATGCGATCGAATTCAAGCTCTGCTGTCGCGCGCCGAACGGCAGTTGCTGTAAAGAGTAATTCAAGCCGAGGTTGAGTGTAATGTTATCGCGAACACGCCAATCGTCCTGGGCAAAGGTAAAGAACAGCTTCTGATTTCCCTCGTAGGGCGATGAACCAACAGAGCGCTCGGCGAAATTGCCGCTGACGTCATTCAGGAAGTCCTGAAGTGTAGAGTATTCATAGTCGCCGCGCTGGCGCTGAACGAAGGACTGCGGTGAGATCAGTTTTCGGAAGTCACCGCCGAACTTGAAGGAATGGTTGCCTTTCTGCCAGCTCACGTTGTCGACAATCTGATAGTTGTTCTCAATTGTGAACTGCGGCGCATTCGGATCAGGTCCGATGTTGAACGATAGCTCATCAATTGTAATGTTCGGGAATTGATCCAGTCCCGGGAACTGAATGCCTGGTACTCCAAACGTCTGGTTCAATCTGCGATAACCAAGACGAAGCTCGTTAGTCACGTTAGGTGAAAAGTTGTGCAGCATCGTGTACGAGGCTAACCTCGTATTTGATGGCACTGTGGTGAAGAACGCAGAGAACGAAGGAGTATTATCGATTGAGCTGTTGTTATTGAAGATGAACCTGAATCTGTGCTGGGTGGATTCGTTCTGCGTAAAATCGACATTGGCCACCACATTATGGTTTACCAGGAAATTCGGGGCAGGCAGATTTTCCGAGCCAAAGGGAATCGGAGTGCCATTAACATCAATTGTGCAGCCCGCGCACTGGACAGGCGCCGCCGGTACAAACTGTTTCAGAACTCCAAGATTGGTGGACGACAGCCCTGGAAGCGCACTGAGAGTAGCGAATCCCGCCGTGGTCGGAGCAAAGAACGGGCTGGAAAATGCGCTGCCTAACTGACCTCTTTCGTAAGACACAAAGAAGAACAGCTTGTCCTTGATGATCGGACCGCCGATATTGCCGCCGAATCGTCCATAATCGAATCTGGGATTGTCGGCTCTGGTCGCGCCAACGACGGAGGTCTTAATCAAGCTATCCATCGCATCCAGGTGTCTGTTGCGGAAAAATCCATAGGCCGTACCGTGATACTGATTTGTTCCGCTCTTGGTAACTGTAATGAACTGACCGCCGGTCGAATGCGCGAACTCTGCTGAATACTGGTTCGAGAGAAGTGAAAACTCGGAAACCGTATCGGGTGAGATATAGACCTGAGGTCCGGTAACCGCCTTGTCATTATTATCGATTCCATCGACAACGAAATTATTGTTTCGCGGTCGTTGACCACCGACCGAACCGCCCGTGCCCACACCGACACCACCGCTGCTGGTAACATTAGGAGCAATCAATGCCAGGTTATTGACACCAGCCGGGCTGAAATTACCAGCCGACGTTTGTGCCAGATCCTGCTCTTGCCGTTGATTGAAATCCTTGGTCAGTGTGGTTGTCGTGGTTTCAACCAATTCAGCTCCCGCCGCTGAAACTTCTATAGTATCTGAAGTGCCTCCGACAACAAGGTTGGTAGGTATGTCCGTCGTCTTATTCAGCTCGACGCGAACGTCACTTAAAGTCAGATTTTTAAAGCCAGTCGCCGTAACCGCGATCTTATAGGTGCCGACCAGCAAGTCGTTAAATTGATACGTACCATCACTGGTGCTTTGCGTTGTTTGAGATACGTTGGTCTGGACGTTGGTGATTGTAACTGAAGCCCCCGCCACGACCGCGCCATTGGGATCTTTTACAACACCGCGAACCTGACCAGTAGTCTGCTGCGCAAAACCGGAACTAGCCAGCGCCGCCAGAATGATTAGCAGCCCTGAAACAAACAGGCCGCCTTTGAAAAGATTTCGTAATGTCAAACTCTTATTTCGCAACTAAACCTCCTAGTGTGTTTTTCTAGCCTGTCAGAGCCTGGTTGAGGAACAGGTTGAAAAACGATTGTTATTTAAATGTTCAATCATCGCCTCTCTACCGCTTCCAGTGCAGAGACTGAGTCTAAAGTTAATCCGAACTAAAAAGAGCGAATAAAAACCCGCCAGACGCAACAACTCCCGGCCAGATACACTACGTCCACCACTGCGCCAGCGTTGCTCAGTTACTGGGGATACAGAGCTTGCTTTTATCTGCTATGCCTTCTGCATAGTAAGGACGGATTTGTTTTTAGTTTGTGTCATCAACCGACTTCCTGCTTTATTACCGTCCGAGTGAAAACACTGACCAGCAAATCCCGCAAAGTGGATTTCGCCTCGATCTGACCAGCATTTAGTCAGGTGTGCTGCAACTACTATTCCAACTCGATCTAATGCAAGATAAGTCGTTTGTTTTGAGATATATCGTAGCGGGTTTATTGCTCTCCAACAGTCCCCCTTGATATAAAAAAATGGACGTTTATCCAGAAATATGGAATGTATATTGTAGTCGTTGATTTTATTTTCACTATTTATAATATACGGAAATATATTCACACAAGAATGACCACATTGAGATTCCGATAGAGAATTCGCCCGCGCGTACGCGTTTGCCTTGCGTTAGAGACGGGAGATAGGTTTAAGAACCCATATTTTCGGGATCAACAAACGACGGCCAAGAGCATTCACGATCGTTTCGGGCCTTTTAGGCATCAGGATAAGCAAAACCGACCACGAACTGGCGGACGATCTCAGACGAGTATGACTGGAGAATCCTTTCCAAATATTTGGACGCCGTCAAACGAGATTTCGGATAATTTATTTTGGCATGATTTTTATGCAGCTATAAGTTCTTTATTTCCTGCTGTTATAGGCCGCAGGGCGCGTGGAACCAATCTTGCCTTAACTAGAGTCGACTTCGATATTCCGCAATTATAAGTTGGTACTTTGTGTCGTTCGAAGTTGTTGAGAGAAATCCTCTCTTAGGGTTTTTACACGCGCAACAACTCACTTGATAGGAGGCTCGGCCGCGGGCCTCCTATTTTTTCGCCTCAAAAGTGGCGCAGACATTCAGTCTGCGCAAATCGCGCAGCGATCAAATGAATAAATCGAATGTAAACTTGATCTGTACAAGGATGCACGCGCTTGTTAAATCAACGAGTGCATTGACCGAAGATTGCGCAGACTGAATGTCTGCGCCACAGGTTACAGATGAACTATTGGTAAGGAGATCGCTCGTCGCGGCGGCATCATTTCAACCGATTGATTATCCAAGCCATTGTAGTAGTCGCCGGAATCATAGAGCTTGATCAAATTGCCCATATTGTGGCGATAAACGGTATCCCAATCCTGGTTTACCCGGTAGGCGAACATTGCATTGCGCGGGTTACCGGTTCGCTTGACTGAGTTTCGGAAACGCTCTCGCAGAACCTTCGGGTTGTAAAGATTATCGTAGACATACTGCATGCCTTCGATGAAATCTTCCAGAGTCATTGTGCTCAAGCGATGAACCAGGTGTCCGGAATCGTAGTAGTACCAGTCGTCAGGGAAGTTGTTCCTGAAAATACGTCCGGCGGCGGTAAGCCTCTTGAACAGCGCTGTCCGCGGCATCGGGCAATATATACCGTATGTCATCGTATCGATGCTGTTTTCCAGAATGTAATCGACCATCCGTTTGAAACAGTCTTTGTCGTCGCCATCGGCACCAAATATAACCGAGCCCCAAACGATCATTCCGTTATCGTGAATACTATCGATCGATTCGTGAAGTTTATCAGCGCCTATGCGAAGGTTTACGTCCTTCTGCATGCTTTTAAGGACTTCTTCGCTGTTGGATTCCAGTCCCACCAGGAAACCGAAACAACCGGTCTTTGCCATTGCATCCAGCATTACGGGATCATTGCCGGTTGCCAAGGTTGTGAAGCCGAACCAGTCTTTCCAGATGCCGCGCTCGGCCATTCCGGTGAAAAGCTTTCGAGCTCGCTCATTGGCGCTCTTGCTATAGCCGTAGAAATTGTCTTCGGCGAGCATTAATCCGCGATAACTCGTCGTTTCCATCTCTTCCCAAACGTCTTCGACCGGGCGCTCGCGGAACACGCGTCCCTGGAACATCGGGACAGAGCAAAAATCGCAACGGAACGGGCAGCCTTTTGTCGTAATGATCGAAGAGAATTTGTAATCGTATTTTTTGCGAAGGAACTCACGATCAGGTCGAACTTCTGTTAATGAAGTCAACTTTGGCAGACCGCCGTCGTAAAACTTTTTCAGTTCGCCTTTTTCGAAATCGGCCAGGATATCTCCCCAGATATATTCCGCCTCGCCCTTGCAGACAGAGTCGCAATAATTCATCGCCTCTTCATATTCGGTCGAGACGTGAACGCCGCCGATGATCGTCGTAATGCCGGCCTTTTTGCAAGCCTCGGCGATTTTATATGCGCGCGGTGATTGATAGGTAACTGAAGTGAGAGCTACAAGATCGACACCGCTGAAAGTCAGATTACCATCCAGATCCATTGCCAGTTCGATGGTTTCATCGATTATGTCCTTCTCCCAGTGATCTGGTGTCAGGGCAATCAGGTAACCAAGGTTCAAGGGCATCTGAACGATGACTGAAATATCTTCTTCGCCGTGTCGGCCCGGATGGTGCGGATTGATAAAGAGCACTTTGGGCATGATCTTAACTTCTCCTGTTATGCGTCGGTTGCAATGACTTCCGAAATAATGTAGCTTGCTCTATTTAAGCAGCAATCATATGCGTCGGAACGGTCTCGCTCTCAAAATAATAATTTGGGTCGTCCCCTTTATATATAACAACTACATGCGACTTGTTTTTTATACCAGTCGCAAAACCTATATCAACTTTGAGCGTCTCTGGAGCAGCCTGGCCAACGGCGAAAACGCCATCGGAGCAGTTTACCATCAGGACAGCATCGTTAGCCCGTTCACGTATCGCGGCCGGAAAATCGTGACAATGGCCAGCGCCAGCAAGGACGGCGAAATCGTCTCGCAGGTGCTGGAACGATGCGGTTTCATTCCTGTTCGCGGATCCAGTTCGCACGGTGGCGCTGCTGCATTGAAAGCAATAATCAACTACATGCAGACTCATACCGGCGTACTCACTGGAATAACCGTCGACGGCCCGCGCGGTCCGGCAAGAAAAGTAAAGCACGGCATAGTCGTCATTGCTCGTTCGACCGGGTCCCCGATCTACATTCTACGAGCCTGGGCCAAACCAAAGTTCCTGTTCAAGAACTGGGATCGAACCCTGATGCCGCTGCCGTTCAGCCGTCTCGTTTTTATTTGCGGCGATCCGATCTTAATTCCGTCTGACGTCGATGATGAAACTCTAGAACAATATCGCGAGCGTCTCGAACGTGAAATGCTCGAAATGACGATCCGGGTCGAGAGCTTCTTCACAAAGCCTGTCGCTCAAGTTGATTTTCAAAGACCTTAGGCTGGTGGTCAGGGGTCAGTGTTCGGTGGTCAGTTCAAGAAATGAATTCCCACCACTGACTACTGGTCCCCGACCACTATCTTGCTATTTGTACCGGCTTCGATGTCGGAATAAATGCCGGATTCGGTTTAACTCTCGACAAAGCGCGCTCGTAATCGCCTGATTCGCGCAGAACTTTCAGGTTCTCGATTATGTGCTTATAGACATTCTGCCAGTCCAGATTGACTCTGAAAGCGAACAGCGCTGCATTTTCGTTCTGAAGCCGCGCGCGTGATTTGCGGAATCGTTCGCGCAGCGCTTCTGTCGAATAGAGCCGGTCGTAAATGTTCTCGAAGCTTTCAATCAGTTCGTCCAGCGACATGCTCTTCAATGTGTAGAGCAGATGGTGCGCTGTGTAATACTGCCAATCGTGCGGATAATTGTTCCTGAAGATGCGACCTTCAGCCATCAGCCGGTCGTAGAGCTTCGTGCCGGGGAACGGCGTTGCCAATCCGCAAGTCATAATGTCGATTTCATTTTCGAGAATGAAATCCGCGACTCTGTCAAAGGTCTCTGGCCGATCTGTATCCGTTCCGAAGATCATCGTCGCCCAGATTGCCAGGCCGTTCTTGCGGATGTTATCGATGGCTTTTTTGTATCCGACGCTCTTCTCGACGTTAGCGTTGAAGCCCTTGTTCATATTCTTCAACGCCTGCGGATCGATGGATTCGAAGCCAATCAGCATTCCGACTGAGCCGGATTCCGCCATCCAGTGGAGCACTTCCTGATCTTCGTGGATGTTGATCGAAGTAAAGCCAAACCAGTTCTGGTTCAGTTTGCGCTCAGCCATTCCTTTGTACAGCGCCAGTGTGCGCTCGTGTGAGATTCTGGAATGCCCGAAGAAATTCTCGTCGGTCCATATCATTCCACGGTAATGGCCTTTAATTGCTTCGAGCTCGTTCAGGATATCTTCAACCGGGCGCTCTCTGTATTTGCGTCCCTGGAACAACGGCACAAAGCAGAAATCACAGTGATAAGGACAACCAGCGGTCGCCACCGTCGCGGTGTAGCGATATCCGTACTTTTGGCGAAGGAACTCGCGGTCGGGATAGACGCCTTCCAAATCGCCAAGATTGTTCAAACCGCCATCGTAGAAGCGCTTCATCTGACCCCGCTCGAAATCCGCAACGATTTGCGGCCAGACGGAGAAGCCTTCTCTCACCGCGACTGAGTCGCCGAAGTTGGCGGCTTCTTCCGGATATGCAGTGATATGGACGCCGCCCAGAACTACTGGCATTCCGTTATCGCGGCAGACCTGTGCAATTTCGTAAGCCCGAGTCGACTGATGGGTCATCGCCGAAATACCGACGAGATCGGCTCGTTCAAACAGCGGCGATTTTCCGTCGGCAGAAAGCACTGCTTCCTGCGTTTCATCGATTATGTCCACTTCCCAATCAGGCGGCGTCAGCGCCTTCAGATAAGCCAGATTGACGGGCATTTGATTGAGGACAGAGACATTCTCTTCGCCCACATTTCCAGGGGGATGGGGCTGGATCAGCACCAATCGTTTCATGCGTTATACCTTGAATAAAATTGTAGTCAAACTCGGATCAGCAGCCAAACTCACATATTCAACCGGAACCACGGCTGACCTGTCAGAGCAAACGTTAAATACTAATGCTCTATTTATATTTTTCAAGTATCAAGCAGGAGAAATTTCCGGCAAGATCAAGACCATTAATAATAACCTTTTGCGGGCTTTCTACCAAGGGGTTTTTGGTCTTAAGAACGCTGTGACAGGCGGGGTCGACATCTTCACTTGCCGGAGGGTTCAGTAAAGGCTTTTTTCCGATCGAGAGTGACAGTGCGGCGACCGAAGCCTGCATCGCACCGGAAGCGCCGTAGGCTTCACCCATTTGGCTCTTAATGGCGCAAATGGACGGCATTTCGGGTTGAAATACAGCCTGGAGCCCGAGGCATTCCAGCAAATCTGGATCACGTAAACCATTTGCAGATGTATAGATTAAATCGATTTCTGATGACCGTGCCGCAGCATTAGCCAGAGATGCATTTATTATCGAGGACAATCTTTCCAGCCGCTGATTGCTGGAGAGTTTGCTCCCACCGACGAACCCATTCGCGAAACCGGTGATTTCTGCCAACGGTTTAACGCCACGCGCTCCGGCAAGCTGATCTTCTTCGATAGTCAGAGCATATCCGCCTTCGCTGAGAACAAAGCCGTTCCGGGTTTTATTAAACGGACGAGCGCCTTCAGCAGCCTCCTCAGTAGCGCGAGCAAGGAGTCCACGCTGATTGAAAATCGTAAAGAGTTCCGGCGACAATTGCTCCATACCAGCGACGATTATTCGCTTCGCTCTGCCTGTGCGAATTAATTGAAGAGCGTTTCCCAGCGCGTCGTGAGTAGACGTAAATCCGGCAGAGATTGTTCTGGCAAAATTCTTGATTGCAAAAAAGACCGATACGAAATTCACCGAAGAATTCGACGGCATGTCCATCGCATCCAGCGGGAACATCTCATCCGGTCCTTCTTTCAACAACTTTTGAGCGTAGGTGATCGCGTGGGCGGAATTGCCGAAAGCAGTGCCAACAATCACTCCGGAATCGCTGGTCTCTTCGGGTGAGAGCCCAGCGTCTTCAACCGCCAATTTCATTGCGGCAGTCAAGAAGCGCGTGGTCCGGTTCAACCCACGCATCTTGCGACCCATGTAAATCTCAGGTTTAAAGCCGCGAACTTCGCCGCCAAGATGCGAATTAAAACTGCTGGTATCGAATCCTTCGATTTCCCGAACTGCCGAACGACCCTCGATCAGGTTATTGAAAAACGCCTCCCGCCCTTCGCCAAGCGGCGAAATCATTCCTACACCTGTGATGAATGCTCTGCGCATTAAAACTTTCCAAAAATGATGACGACGTTATTGCCGCCAAACGAAAAAGAGTTATTCATCGCATAACGGACTGGCAGCTCGCGATATTGATTGGGAACATAATCCAGATCGCAGTCAGGGTCCGGCGTTTCCAGATTGATCGTCGGCGGCACAATGTTGTGATGAACTGTCAAACACGCAATAACCGATTCGATAGCGGACGCTGCTCCCATCGGATGACCGATCATCGATTTTGTGGAACTTACCGGCACATCGTAAGCCCGCTCTCGAAAAATCGTTTTGACTGCTCTTGTTTCCGCCGAATCATTCAGCAAAGTGCCCGTCCCATGCGGATTAACGTAATCGATATCTTTGTAAGACAATTTGGAGTTATCCAGGGCATTCTGCATCGCTCGCGCTCCGCCTTCGCCGTCGGGATGCGGCGAAGTCAGATGATAACCGTCGCAACTCCAACCGTAGCCGTTCATTTCGCAATAGATCTTAGCTCCGCGTTTTCGCGCCAGATCTTCGCGTTCGAGGATTAGAAATCCGGCACCGCCGCCTAGCATTAGTCCTTTGCGGTTAAGATCGAAAGGCTGGCAATGCTCTGGTGCGAGGTTTTTGAGATTGTGGAAATTGGTAAAGACGATTTGCGCGACTGTATCAGCGCCGCCGATTATCATCGCATCGACAACATCGTCTCTAATCAGATCAAACCCGTACGCCACCGCGTGTGTACCAGATGAACAGCCATTGAGATGCGTAGATACAGAACCAAACGTGCCAAACTGATCTGCAAGCGCGCCGATAATCAGGTTCAGCGAGAAAGCGTTAATTAGATTGTTATCAAAAGCCATTGGAACATCGCCGCCAGTTCTGCGAAGCGCCTCTTCCATCAGCGAAACTTCGCCTAAGGTCCCAACCGAGAGACCGATACGCTCAGGTTTATAGAATTCTCTCGCAAAGATTCCGCTGTCGGCGATAGCTTCCTGTGCAGCGAGGTAAGCGAGTTTGCCGACCGAATCGATTTTTGGATCGGTCGCGATTGGGACCGGTTTTTCAATGCGGGGAACTTCACAGGCACGCTTAAGCTTATATTTCGATGTATCGAATGAAGTGATTTCACGGACGCCTTCAATTCCTTCAACGAGCGAGCGCCAGCATTCCGCGACATTCGTTCCGGTCGCAGTAATCAGCCCCAGTCCTGTAACTACTATGCGCATATATTTGTATCTATCTGAAAAGCGTCAATATGATTTAGCCGAAAATTTCCAGCAGGGCAAGTCCGCATATCGCCAGGCTCATTTTCAGGCTCAGGAAGATTACCGATACCTGTCGAGCCCCATGCGGTGAATCAGATCGACGAAGTGGGGGTCCGAATGGTATGCGTCGAAGGCGGGATCGATATCCATGAATCCCATGACTCCATGATTTGGCGATTGGTAGCTATTCTCTAACCATTCGAAGACTTTGTCCCTATCGCCAAGAGCCGCGTAAACAGTGGCCACGAAATAAGCAAGAAAATATCGCCCTTGCGAGAGTTGCTTTAACTGATCGAGCATCCTTAATGCCTCGTCTTTCCGGCCGGTCTTCGCGTTCAAACGCGCCAGTTCCACGATGGCAAAAGGATCGTCGCTCAACTGTCTCGCTTTTTCGTATTCCTGCCGTGCTTCCGAATACATTCCTTTCAGCTCATAAGCTATGCCCAGGTTGTAATGCGCGAAATAGAGCCCCGGATCCAGTTCCATAGTTTTACGGATTTGTTCGATCGCTTTGTCGTATTGTCGCGCCCACAGGTAAACCTCGCCAAGATCAGCATTGATGTTTGAAGAGAGAGGATCCAGCTCCACCGCTTTTCTAGCTTCCGCAACCGCTCTGTCAAACTGCCTCACGATCAACAAGTTTGAGTCTGAATACAATTGACGAGCTGGCGCGTAATTTGGGTTCAACTCAATCGCGCGTTCAAATTCCTTGTTGGATTCAAGAATGTTGAAATCGTTTACGGAGAGCACGAGGGCCAGCGACGTGTGCGCCTCTGCGAGCGAGTCGTCCAGTTCCAGCGCCTTCATAGCCGCCTTTTTCGCCATTGGGTAATACTCTTGTGGAGAACCGGCCGAATATATGGGAACGAAAAGGTAAGCATCGGCCAAACCTGCGTAAGCCAGCGCGAAATTCGGGTCCTTGTCGATTGCCTGATGAAAGTAATCCAGGCTTTTAGTTGTCGCATCGCCAGTGCGTTTGTTCCAATAAAATCGCCCCTTTAAATATAGCTGATAAGCCTCTTCGTTATCAGTGTAATGTTTTGTCACGCGATTTCTGTCTGCGTTGGAAAGCCGCATCTGCAAGTTGTTAGAGATATCTCTGGCAACTTCTCGCTGCACCGTCAGCAGGTCGGAGGTTTTCCGCTCGTATCGCTCGCCCCAGATCTGCTTGTTGTCTCGAACGTCCATTAAGTCAGCGCTGATAATCAGACTGTCACCGTGTTGTATGATCCGTCCGGTAAGCACGGCGCGCACGCTCAGCTCGTGACCCGCGGTCATCGGATCAACATTTCTTCCTTTGTAATGGAAAACAGAGCTGCGCGCGATCACCTTCAGGTTTTGCAAATGCGCGAGACTGTTAATGGTTGATTCTGTAAAACCATCCGACAGATATTCCGTATCCTGATCGCTGTTTTGATTTACAAAAGGCAGGACAGCAATCGAGTCGATTGGAACATTGGAGCTTCCCGCGTAATAATACCTGGCAACTACCAAGGCAACGGCCGCAAAAACCAGAAAGGCGATCAACGTGGCGAGCTTATTCCGTCTAATCCTGCCGACAAAGTAATCGAGGCTGGATGTCACACGCACAGCTTCCTGATCAACGGAAAGACGAACTGTGTCTTCGTCTGTCTTGATAGATTGAACAGAGCTTTGCTGGCCGAGCTCCCGTTTTAACGGTGCCCTGTCTATTGGTTGTAGTTCCAGTTGTTGCTTTAATCGTTTTAGATCGATTTGCAGGTCCTTTACCGATTGATATCGTTCGTCTCGGTCCTTCTCCAGCGACTTGCTTATGATCCGCTGCAACTCTTCGGGAACATCGCCAATTTGCTCTGTTAGAGGACTCGGATCCGACCGCAATATAGACGCAATGATGTCGCTGGGAGTCGCTCCGGTAAATGGCGCTTTGCCGGTGAGAGCCTCATAGACCACAACGCCAAGACTGAAGATGTCGGTCCTGGCATCGACTTTCAGTCCTCTTGCTTGTTCCGGCGACATATACGATACCGTTCCCATAACAGTGCCGGGGTCAGTATTAACCCGAGCAACGGTAGCCGCTTCGGAATTAGACGAAGAGGATTGAGTTAATGGAGATTTCTCAATCAGTTTCGCAAGTCCAAAATCAAGGACTTTGACCAGTCCATTCTGGCGCAGCATGATATTCTCCGGTTTGATATCCCGGTGCACTATGCCACTGGCGTGCGCTTCGGTTAGTGCGCTGGCTACCTGTATGCCAATATCCAGAACCTCGTGTGTTGAGAGTGGTTTGTTCGTCAGATATTTGCGTAAGGTTTGCCCGTCAATAAATTCGGTCGCTATATAATGGATCGAGTCGGCTTGTCCGATGTCGTGAATCGTGAGTATGTTCGGATGATTCAGTGCTGAAGCGGCACGCGCCTCCTGTTGGAATCGACGAACACGATCGTCGTCCTTTGTAAATTCCGCTGAAAGTATTTTTAACGCGATCTTGCGGCCGAGTCGCGTATCCTGTGCCAGATAGACCTCTCCCATTCCTCCAGCGCCGATGGGCGAAATAATCTCATAATGGGCTATGCGACTCCCGCTTGGGATTTCCATAAATTTTGTTGTTGTATAGCTTAGGCTACCAGAAATCCATTATAGAACAATGAAGAAACGCGCGTTTCGGGACCCAGCGCGAATCAGGTTTTCCCGTGCTCTGAAAAAAGGCGATAACTTACTATCATTCTTGCACACAAAGTCTGGTTAGGACTAACATTAATCTTTAAATTTAGAGACTCTCCTCCTTGAATGTCCGTTTGTCAGCAACACCGTTGCTATCTGAACCAGTGTGATTCATGTCACATCCCTGTAAATGGATATTATGTATTCTACAGCTTAATTCTGAGTCGATTTGTCCAGAACTGTTGAGGCGATTGGGCGGGATTACAACGAGTTATTGTAAATGACCAAAGAAACCATCAAAGCGATAGTCTGGGGCGGTTTAGTCACCGTCATCCTTGCGGCGTTGATCATGATCGGTTCACGCAACCTGGAGCATTTCGACGCAGCGCTGGTTGGTTATACGTTCGCGGTGCTATTTGCCGCCTTTGGCATTACCTATCGATATTCAATGTGGTTGCAACGACCGCCAACTGCGATGTATTGGAAGCGTGGATGGCAGGTCTTTTTTCGACCAAGATTTTTTGTACGGAACATCGGCCAATGGTTCAGCCGGCTCACCAGCGATTTTGCGCTTAACAGATTTATCGCTAAACGCGGAAAGCCACGCTGGGCCGCGCACTGGCTGATCATGTGGGGTTGCATAATTGCCATCGCAATTACGTTTCCTTTGGTCTTTGGCTGGATCCATTTCGAAACATTGCCGGACAATTTCGATTGGTATCGGGCGTACGTATTCGGATTTCCCGCATTCACGTTTCCTATTCATTCGCTGTTTGGGTTCATGGTTTTCCACGGCCTTGTCTGGGCATCGATTCTCGTAATTATCGGAGTGATGCTGGCAATGCGGCGTCGCATGCGCGATCACGGCGCAGCAGCCTTGCAGCAGTTTGGCGAAGATTTCCTGCCGCTGATCCTGCTGTTTGCGGTCAGCATAACTGGATTGATGTTGACGGCCAGTTACAGTTGGATGAAAGGTGCGGGATACGAATTTCTGGCGATCCTGCATTCGATCACGGTCATCTTCACGTTGTTATGGCTGCCGTTCGGTAAATTCTTCCACATCTTTCAAAGACCGGCGCAGCTTGGCGTGAGCTTTTATAAAGATGTCGGACCGCGCGAAGAACTGGCCAATTGCAAACGATGTGGACAGCCGTTTACCTCGCTGATGCATGTTAACGATTTGATCAAGGTGGAACGGCAGCTTGGTTACCGGTACGAACTCAAAGACGGTACTGCCGAGCATTATCAGCAAATTTGTCCGAGGTGCCGTCGAGCAATGCTCGCGCTGGCGCAGGGTCGAATGTGGCAGGGGCAATTGGGTGGTGAACTGATCCATATGGACGTTCCGCCGAATATGCCGATGCCGACGCTTGGCAATACTGGCATTGGCGAAGGACCGCTCGGGAATGAAGACAAAGAGAATTTTCATCCATAGGTCTTGGAGAGAGGTTTAATGGCAACGGTTCCTGACAGTTCGGAGTTGTTCAGCAGTTTTGGTCCGCACCTCAACTATACCTCGGGGTTGAGTTTGGAAACTGGTGTTGAGCCGGACGCGCTTGTGAAAACGCATTGCTGTTTTTGCGGGCAGCAATGCGGTATTCAGCTCAAAGTCAAAAACAATCAGGTGATAGGATTTGAACCCCGAGAAGATTTCCCATTTAACAAAGGAATGCTTTGCCCAAAAGGCGTAAAGCGATACTTGCAAGGCAGCCATCCTGATCGGCTGTTGTCGGCCTACACGCGAGATCCAAATGTTCCGGGTGGATTCAGTCCGCTTCCATACGACGAGGCTATCAATCGAGTAGCGGCAGAAATAAAGCGAATTCAGTCGACATACGGTAATGACGCGTTTGCTGTTTTGACAGGAGCAAGCCTGACGACGGAGAAGGCGTACCTGATGGGCAAGTTCGCTCGTGTGGCGTTGAAGACGGCGAACATCGATTACAACGGCAGGCTTTGCATGGTCAGCGCAGGAGCCGGAAACAAGAAAGCTTTTGGTGTTGATCGGGCAGGAAATCCCTGGTCCGACATTCTGGGGGCAGAAGTTGTCTGGATCAGCGGCGCAAACATCGCGGAATGCGCACCGATTACGACTAATTACGTCTGGCAGGCACGAGAAAACGGCGCGAAGATAATTGTCGTTGACCCGAGAATCACGCCCATTGCTCGAACCTGCGACCTCTTCCTTCCGATCAAACCTGGCAGAGATATCGCGTTATTCAACGGCATCCTGCATTTAATGATTGAGAATAATTGGATCGACAATGAGTTTATTGCCCGACATACAACAGGCTTTAACGACGTCGCGGCACACGTCAAAGATTGGACACCAAAACGCACGGCGCAAGTAACGGGAGTTTCAGAGCGAGCGATTCGTCAGGCCGCTGAATGGTGGGGTGAGGCAAAGACCAGCTTTTTGCTGCACGCTCGTGGCATTGAGCATCACAGTCATGGAGTTCAAAACGTCCTTGGCGCTATCAATATGGTTCTTGCCTCAGGCCGTATCGGGCGCGAATACTGTGGCTACGCCACGATCACCGGTCAAGCCAATGGACAGGGCGGTCGCGAACACGGTCAAAAGTGCGACCAGCTTCCAGGTGGTCGCGACATCAGCAATCCGGAACATCGAGCTTTTATCGCGAATATTTGGGGTGTCAAGCCGGAAGAATTGCCGGGAGCAGGTGTCGATGCGTACGAAATATTTCGGAAAGTCGATCGTGGCGAGATAAAGGGCCTGCTTAGCATCTGTTTTAATCCAAAAGTATCGTTGCCCGACAACAACTTCATCGCGCGGATGCTGGACAAACTAGAGTTCTACGTCGCGATAGATTTTTTCCTGAATGAGACCGCTCATCACGCGAACATCGTTCTGCCGGGATCGCTTCAAGAAGAAGACGAAGGGACCGTGACTCAGATCGAAGGTCGGGTGATAAAGATCAACAAGGCCGTCGAATCTCCCGGCGCGGCAAGACAGGATTGGCGAATCATTCAGGATATCGCATCCGGAATTGGTCGCGAGCGCGGATTCACATTCAACAATCCCGGCGAAGTTTTTGAAGAGCTTCGGCGGGCATCAAAGGGCGGGATAATCGACTATTCTGGTATCACCTATGAGAAGATAGATCGACAGAACGGTGTGTTCTGGCCGTGTCCTTCAGAAGATCATCCGGGAACTCCGCGTCTATTCGAACCGAATTCGTGGAATCCTGTCGCGAAAGGAGCAGGTCCGTTCTATTTCCCCGACGGCAAAGCGCGTTTTAATGTCGCGCCATATTCACCCCCGGCTGAAGATGTCGATGAGCATTACCCGTTGATATTGACGACTGGGCGCGTTGTCAGCCAGTTCCTGTCAGGCACACAAACGCGAAGAATCGGTCCGCTGGTTGATCAGTATCCTGAGCCTCGCATTGAAATGCACCCGCAGTTAGCTGCCAAATTGGGAATAGAAGATGGCGATCTGACATTAGTCGAATCTCGAAGAGGAAACATCGCGTTGAAAGCTATGGTCGTTGCCACCATAAGACCTGACACTGTCTTTGTTCCATATCATTGGGCGGGAAAACGCAGCATCAATCAATTGACGATTTCGGCGCAGGATCCAATATCAAAGATTCCGGAATTTAAAGTTTGCGCAGTTCGCGTCACGAAGGCTACAGGCAATGAATAGCGCCTTCAGCATGGAGTTTTTCGTCGATCCCAATCGCTGCATTGGATGCCAGGCGTGCGTTCAGGCTTGCAGTGAATGCGAAACACACAAGGGCCATTCGATGATTCATCTTGAATATGTCGATCGCGCGCATTCTGTCCAGACTGCTCCGGTTGTCTGTATGCACTGCGATTCTCCGACTTGCGCCGAAGTTTGCCCGGCCGATGCGATTAAGCGAACAGCGGACGGAGTAGTTCAAACGGCAAGAAAACCGCGCTGTATTGCCTGCAATAATTGTGTGCTGGCTTGCCCGTTCGGTGTTCCGAAAATGGAGACCGAATTCAAGCTGATGATGAAATGCGATATGTGCTATGACCGGACATCCGCAGGGAAGCGACCAATGTGCGCAACGGTCTGCCCGAGCCAGGCTTTATTCTTTGGCACCAGAGAGCAAATTGAACAATTGCGGCCACGCTCGAATGCCGTCAATCGCTTTGTTTTTGGAGATCAAACCATCACGACAAAAGTAAATATGATGGTGCCTAAATATGGTCGCGCCGAATACGTTGATGTTACTTCGGCGATGGGCGAACAGACCATTGGAAAGAACATAACTTTGAACATCCTGATGGACGGTATGTACAACGAGGAAGACGTGCAATGAGGCAGCTTGATCGCGAGACAATAACAATACCTCCTGATGGTCGGCCGGAAAATGTCCAGCCGAGATGGCGAAAGGATTTTCCCATCGATTGGCCGCAGGACAATTATGTTGCACGTCGTGACTTTACCAAGTTCATGGTGCTGACGAGCCTTGCCTTCGCAGTCGGTCAATTGTGGATTGCAGCACAGAATTTTTTCCGCAAGCGTCGCGGCGAACTGCCAATGAACAGGATTGCGACGGTCGATCAAATCCCGGTTGGCGGACTGCTAAATTTCTCTTATCCGACGGCGAATGACAAATGCGTGCTGGTGAGGTCCGATGCCCAAACATTCGTCGCATACGATCAAAGATGCAGCCATTTATCGTGCGCTGTCGTGCCCAAGCCGAGCGAAAACCGAATCGATTGCCCGTGTCACGAAGGCGTGTTTGAACTGAGTACGGGACTGCCAATAGCCGGTCCGCCACGTCGGCCGCTCTCCCGGATAAAGCTCGAAGTGAGACAAGGCGCAATCTACGCCACCGAAATTGAGAAGAGGGCGATATGAAAAAACCGTTCACGCGGGAACAGCGGACTACAATCGTTTACGGGATCCTTTGTATTGTGCTGGTGATCGTTGTCCTGCAGTTGTGGCTGTTCACCTCGACAATGAATCAATATCTGGGTGGAGACGATTCGATTGTCTGGCCGGCGGCGATTGTCAGCCTGATCTGTCTGGGGCTGAATGTAGGCTTGCTCTGGTACATACATAAAATGGAACGGTCTTAAACTATGCAAACTCCCTCAAATTCAAACCAGATAACCGGCAATACTCTTCAATTGATACTCGGTACTGGGGCGTTCGCTGTCTGTTTCGCGGTCTTCGGTTCTGTTTCGGCGATGATGCCGATTATGCGCAAGAATATGTCGCTTAGCCCAATGAAAGTCAGCATCGCGCTTGCGGTGCCTGTTCTACTTGGAAGTCTTGGGCGAATTCCGTTGGGGATGCTTACCGACAGATTTGGCGGACGCGTGATGTTTTCGATTGTCATGGCCGCTGCGGCAGTGCCAGCAATATTGATGGGATGGGTCAGCGTCTATTGGCAGTTGCTATTCTTCGGATTCTTCATCGGAATGGGTCTTGCGAGCTTTTCTGTCGGTGTCGGGTTTGTCAGCGGGTGGTATCCGCCGCATAAGCAGGGAATGGCGTTAGGAATCTACGGCGGTGGGAACATAGGGCAATCATTGGCGGCGTTCGGCTCACCGATATTGGCGGGAGCATTAGGTTTCGCGTGGGGATTCTGGACGTTCGGATTGATTCTTTTGGTGTGGTTGATCTTCTTTATCTCCAAGGCGAAAAATGCGCCCAGAAAGACCCAACCAAAAACGATGTCAGAAATGGCCAAACCACTAGGCGAGAAGATGAGCTGGGTCTTGAGCCTCTATTATTTCCTGACATTCGGCGGCTTCGTTGCGATGAGCATCTACCTGCCGACATTTCTAACGGAAATGTTCAAGCTCACTCCACAGGACGCCGGATTGCGCACAGCAGGGTTTGTTGTTCTGGCGACAGCGTTGCGGCCCGTAGGCGGATGGTTAGCGGATCGAATCAGTGGAAACGCTATTTTGCTTTGGGTTTTTCCCGTGGTAGCCGTCATGGCGATTTTCATGGCGTGTCCGTTAATCAGCACATTCACCATCGGCGCGCTGGGAATGGCGGCCGCGATCGGAATAGGCAATGGAGCAGTGTTTAAGCTCGTACCGGAGTATTTCCCGCGATCTGTTGGAAGTGTAACGGGTCTGGTAGGCGCTGCCGGTGGGTTAGGTGGATTCTTCCCGCCGCTGTTGCTTGGCGGAATTCGACAGGCGACGGGCGAATTTACATGGGGATTTGTACTGCTCTCCGTTTTCGCACTCCTTTGCCTGTTAGTGAACAGAGTCAGCAGCGGCAGAGGATCATTAAAGCTTCAAACTGCATGAGTGAGCGATATCTCTCTTATTACGGCGCACGATGATTGCGAATGTCTCGCCGAATAATTTTCATCCAATGAATAAAACGAGGATCGCGCCGATAGAGCCGATCCGTGACCTCGCCATCATAGAGTTCGTAGTGCAAGTTTCCTGATTTTGACTGATCCCAGATTTCGTAGACAGTTCCGTCAAGGATAATTGTTGCTGTAGTGGGACGAGATGGGGTTTCCAAATTCTTGGGACGAAGCGCTTGATTAACGCCATCCAGCAAACCACGCCGCCACTCGCGAACAGTGGAAAATGGTAAGTCGAATTCGCGTTTGCGGACGCCGATAAGCTGTGCGATCTCCACAGGGTCGTCTCTTTTGGTTTTTTCAAAGATTTCATTGCCTTTGTACCAAAGGTTCCCGTTTGAAATGATCTCGGTAACTTGGATGTGGCCTTCTTTGCCGGCGAGAACAATTTGTTCATTATCGGCAAAGCTCGGGCTGTAGCGAAGCACGACGATGAATTCGTTATCCGGCGAATGTAGGATATCCATCGGAAACAGAATATCGAATAACTTGTTGTGCGTTTCGCGAGTCATTGTGGGAATCACGCGCGGCAACTGCTCTTGGCCGCCAGCAGCTACGACTATGAGAAGTGCAAGACACGAACACATTGAGAATTTTAATTTCATTGGTTAAAAAGTTATCGAACAGCTCATTTAAACAGAGCGCGGATTAATCGACTTTCTAATTCGAGTGATACGCGGGCTTGGCCGCCCCCAAGCGTCTTCCCCCGTTCTTCAAATCCAGTTTATTCACGTAATCGCCCGAATCCTTAACAAACGACACGCGGTAAAGAAGTGTTTGGTTCCAGCTTCCAAACATGTTTGAAGAATGGGGCTTAGATGAATTTGGATTTCCATACCTTTGTAAGGTCTAACACGAATCCTGGAAGCACGGATTCACCGGAAAGTTCGGACGGGTTCTCAAGAACTTCAATCTCTTTGTTTGGCCGGTAAACATGCACTTGACGACGCCTCGGGTCGATAAGCCATCCGAGCTGAGCGCCGTTTTCAATATATTCCTGCATCTTTTCTTGTATTTCAGCCAAGCTATCAGATGGTGAGAGTAATTCGATGACAAAGTCCGGGCAGAGCGGCAAGAATTTCTGCTTTTCCTTGTCGGTTAGCTGGATTAGTCGTGATCCCTTTACCCAGGAAGCATCGGGAGAGCGCATAGCGCCATTCGGGAGAAAAAACCCGCCATTAGAATCAAACGCCTCCCCGGTGCCATCGTGCCAGGACCAGTTACCCAACATTATTGCAAGCGCCATATTGCGATTGCTTGTTTCTCCACCGGTAGGAGGCATAATTATCAAATCTCCGTTGGCAGTGCGTTCAATTCGCAAGTCCCTATGAACTTGGCAAAAATCGAAGAGTTGTTCGTCCGTCATTTGCGGAGGCACTACGATTGAAGTGTAACTATCCCAAATCGCGGTTCTTTCCGGCGTTTTCATTACCATAAGGAATACCTGATGAATATATTCATTGTATCACAAGAATATAGTCGAAATGACCGCGGCTATTCTTAAACCGCCGCGCTTTTGGCTTTCTCACGAGTCTTTCTTATCCAGTTCATCACGTAATCGTGAATCTGTTCGTGCGAATAGGTCATTCGATGGCCTTCGTTTTCGAGGCGCAGGTAATCTACTTTGGTGGAGCCGGCCGCTTTCAGTTGTTCATAGAAAGCATCAGACCGTCTGACGTCTGTCTGTTCGTCATCAGCGCCGTGCACCAGCAGGACATATTTATTGACCAACTCGTGAATGTGTTGCGTTGGATACATATCGAGTTCGCCGTTCAACGCCTGTTCCCAGCGTTCAGCAGTGAAACCAAGATAGCGCGCCCCATAACCGCTCTTCAAAATGAAAATCGCCTGTTTGATCGGATCGCGACCCTTGTAGCCTTCGCTGTAGGGAATTGAGTCTATAGGTGTGCCAATCGCAACTGTTTGATCTACTGAGTCGATCTGCGCGCCCGCAACCAGAGAAGCCAGCCCGCCGAAAGATAGTCCTATAAAGGTTATTCCTTCAACTTTCCATATTAAGTGCTCGTCTTCGTGGTGGAACTCGCCCTTCGTTAAGAGGTCCGCGACTCTTCGCAAATCATCTTTAGCTGAATCGATAAGGAAAGTTCCGGCGCTGCCCCACGTGCCGCTGTAATAGGGCATCGCAACGGTAAAACCATTTTTGTTGAAGCGGTCGATCCATTCCTGTTCCTGTTCGTCTGGCCGGCCGATGCCACGCGCTATAACAACCGCATCAGAGCTGGTTCCGACGGCCAGGTCGACCAGCATTCCATCAAGATTAATTCGTTTAATATTCCGTTCTTGCAAAACCGCAAACTCTCCTGTTTTTGTAAAGGATTCACCACAGAGACACAGAGTCACAGAGAAATACAATTTAAAAACTCTGTGACTCTGTGTCTCTGTGGTGAATTCATAATGAAAAAGGCGGAGAATATCCCCGCCTCTTCTAACAACAATACCAAATCAATCGCACTACGCAATCTGGAACAAGCCCTTGTATGCCTGCAAGGCCGCAGAGCCCTGCAACGGCAATTGTACCTGGCGTCCCTTGCGATAATAATCGCCGCTTTCCTGAAGCTTGTGCAGATTGTCCAATACCTGCTCAAACACCTGCTTCCAATCCTGACCTACGCGTAGCGCAAACAATGCTGTACGCGGATTGTGGTTGTTCTGCAGAGTTTTGCGGAATCGCTTGCGCAATGCATCGCCGCCATAGATGTTGTCGTAAACATATTGCATGCCATCGACAAACTGATCCAGACTCATATCCGACAAACGATACGTCAGATGCGCAGTATCGTAATACTCCCAATCTTCCGGATAGTTCGTCCGGAAGATGCGACCGGCTTCATTTAATCTCTTGTGCAGTGGAGTATTCGGAAACGGGCAACTGATGCCGAACGTCAGCACGTCAATCGAATTATCGAAAATGTAATCAACCATTCGCTTGAAGCAATCCGGACCTTGTCCATCCGCACCGAATATGACGGACCCCCAGACAATCAAACCGGCTTCGTGAATGTTGGCGATGCTGTCCTTCATGCTGGTGCCGCCGATGCGAAGGTTAGGTCCTTTGTTCATGATCTTCAGCACTTCTTCGTCGTCTGATTCCAGACCGACCAGGAAGCCAAAACATCCCGATTTCGCCATATAACCGAGAGCTTCTTTATCCAGACCCGTCATCAGAGTTGAGAATCCGAACCAGTCTTTCCAGATGCCGCGCTCGACCATGCCTTTGAAAATCTCTTTAGCGTGATCGTTCGCTTTCTGGCCATAGCCAAAGAAGTTATCCTCGGCGAACATCAGACCCTTGTAGCTGGTCGATTCCATCTCATTCAAAACATCTTCGACCGGGCGGCCGCGGAATTTGCTCTGGAAAGTAGGGACGGAGCAGAACTCGCAACGCCAGGGGCAACCGCGCGTGGTGATGATCGATGAATACTTGTAATCGTATTTCTGGCGCATGAACTCGCGATCGGGGAATTTGTCGCCCAGAACGCCAAGCTGGAGCTGACCGCCTTCATACATCGGCTTCAACTCTCCGCGTTCGTAATCGGCGCAGATTTGCGGCCACATCTCTTCGGCTTCCTGCACGCAGACGCTATCGACGAATTGCTGGACCTCATACGGGATTACCGAAGCATGGATCCCTCCCATGATTACGGTCATTCCGCGTTTCTTTGCAGCCTTTGCAATTTTGTAAGCCCGCGGCGCCTGGTAAGTGATGGCGGTGATTACGACCACATCTGTGCCGTCGAAAGCGCTGGTCAACTCGCCATTTTCATCAATAGCAAGTTCCAGTGTCTCGTCGATCAAATCCTTTTCCCAATGTGACGGCGTTGCCGCTGCAAGATATGCCAGATTTAAAGGCATCTGGACAATAACTGAAATGGATTCCTCGCCGTGGCGTCCAGGCGGATGGGGATTTACCAGCATCATCTTAGGCATAAGACATATTCTCCCGTCGGAAGCCGAACTTAATTGGCTCCAATACTACTCTCGATTTTTTTATTTTCTTCGCGTTCCCGCAGTATCAAATTCGCTACTCTCCAGCCGGAGGATATCACCGCCGGAACTCCGGGTCCCGGTTGAGTCCAATGACCGGCCAGGTATAAATTCTTTATGGGCGTCGAATGTCCAAGCCGCCTTCGCACAGATTGCTCCGGCACCGTCGCCCAACCATAAGGCACACCGTTAGAATTCAATGTATACCGAATCATTGTCCTGGGCGTGCCAAGCTCGCAAATTTCAACCCTTGATTCTACACCAGATACGTAATGATTCAAAAACTCAAAAACACGTTTTTTCAGCTTTTCACGAAACTCAGCATATGGTTTATCGCTCAGAGCCTCAGAATTCGATTTCGCCAATATGTCCATCGTGATGATCTGTTTGCCGCCCGGCGCAAGCGCCGGATCGATCCGCGTCGGCACTGAAAGGTAAAACCATTCGTGGTTTTCGTCGTCAGGGTTGTCGGACATATGATAGAAACCGCGCTTTAGTCCGCCCAAATCGATGTCAGAAGACAATCCGAGGTAAGCTGTGGATAGATGGAAGCTTTCCTCAATATTGTTCAAATCGTTTCGATATTGATCTATGTTCGAGTCTTGTATTAAACGTCCGAAAGTAAGCTTTGCGTCCGCATTTGAGATAATAAGGTCAGAATCGACTTCCTGCCCGTCGGAAAGAACGACACCGTAGGCCGCGCCATTTCGGGTTTTTATGCGAGTTACTTCGCGATAAAGCTGAACATCGCTGCCAAGTCTATAGAGATTCAGAACAAACGCATCAACCAGGGCCTGTGTGCCGCCCATCGGAAACCAGGCGCCGTCTTTCAGGTATGTAGCCAGCATCTGTGCCATGCTCAACGCGGAAATTCGCGCAGGCGATGGTCCGATGTAGCCCGATTGTGAACCGAGAGTATTTTTCAACTCTTGATTCGCAAAGAACGAATCCAGCATCTGGCCGAATGTTTTGTCCTGATACCGTTGAAACGTGGGACCTTCAGGATCATCTTTCAGAACCGTCCAGTAAACTTTGATCAGCTCTTTGAAGAAAGCTTTGATCTGATCCGCATCGGCAGGATAGCGTTCCTGTAACAGTTTCGTGTAATCATCTAGATCAGACGGAATATCGATCTGAAATCCCGGAAACGTGATGGTATCCATCGGATCTAAACGGACCATGTTCACGTTTATGTTGAGTTCTTTCAGCGCCTGGCCGACAAGGCTGAATTTACCGCCTCCACCTATGTGATGAACCGCAGCGTCGAAGAGAAACCCCTTCCGCCGAAATGATTGAGCGTACCCACCAGGAAGGTAGTGGCGTTCGACAACCAGAACTTTGTAGCCGTTCTTTGCAAGAAAATTTGCTGCGGTGAGACCACCCATACCTGCGCCGATTACAATGGCGTCGTATGAGGATTTGAGTTTTGGTCGCAGATACTTCAATTAAAACGCTGTAGGGGCAGGGCTCGTCCCTGCCCGGATCGTGCGAAGCACGATGAAATCTGGTTACATAACGTTTAATTGCCTGCGGCAATCCGGGCAGGGACGAGCCCTGCCCTACATTTTTTACGCAGGCGCACTGATAATCAATGCAGAGCTATTACCCGTAAACGACGAACCTGTGATCAGAACATGCTTGATTTCGGCCGAGCCTTTACCCTTAACAATCGGCGGAAGCTGGCCGCTGTTGATCGCCATCAAAGCCGCTACTGTCTGAAAAGCTCCGGTTGCATCCAGGCACTCTCCCGTCTGAGCCTTCAATGCGCTTACTGGAATTTCCGAAGCAACAGGACCAAATACTTCTTTTATTATTTCCGTCTGCACTCGGTCCATTTTGGGTGAGGAATTGGCTCCAGACAAAATCAGTGAAATATCTTCAGGCTTTAAATTCGCCTCATCCAGAGCCTGTTTGATTGCGCGTCTTCCTGCGTTGATCCACTCTGAATCATCGGATTCAGGATTAGGATTAAACACATTTCCGTATCCTGAAATCTGGCCATATATGTGTGCGCCTCGATTTTTAGCGAAACTTTCGGTTTCCACCGACATCACCGCGGCGCCTTCTCCGAGAATTATTCCATTGTGAAGGCTATCGAACGGGGCACAGATTTCTTCGTCGCCCTCAACACTTCCCGAAAGGGCCTTTGATTCGTAAAAGCCCCAGTACGTATCCGGCGTGAGCGCATAAGCTCCGCCTACCAGCAGAGCTTTCACTCTATTTAACCGCAGAAAGTCAGCAGCATACTGCATTGCATCAAGGCTGCTGGTCTCGGCATTCGAGATGGTTGAATTTAATCCCTTCATTTCGAACTGGATCGCAACACGCGCGGCAGGCGCGTTCAGCACGGTATTGGGAAAATCCATCGGGCTGACGTAATTTGGCCCTTCGCGCAGAGCTTCCAAATCGAAAGAGCTGATACTGTTGATGCTTCCGAATGTCGAGCCGATCACAGCGCCGACATCGTCAGGTTGATAAATGCCTTCCAGGTTTCCGTCCTGAACGGCTAGTTTTGCAGCGGACGTAATCAGCAGGGAAACGCGATCAAAGTACCGAAGACCTTTTGATCCCAGATATATTTTAGGATTGAAGTCCGTTATTTCTGCCGCGAGTTTTGTGCGATATCGCACAGTATCAAACAATGTGATCGGTCGGAATCCATTCGCTCCCGCCAGCAGGTTCTGCCAAAAGTTCTCCTTGCCTGTGCCGATTGGCGAGATAATTCCGATACCGGTAATGACGATTCGATCAGTCATCTCTACCTTTCACGTTCTAAACCAGACCGAACTTATGATGACGGCAGTCGCCAATCAGTATTACAGCTTATAGTTTTCTTATTACCAGGCAACTGTTATTTCCGCCGAATGCGTAGGCGTTGTTCAGAGCGATATTGACCTGAGCCTCGCGTGCCTGATTTGGCACACAGTCGATATCGCATTCAGGGTCGGCCTCTTCAAAATTAATGGTCGGGGGAACCAGATTATTCTTCACCGCCAATGCGCAAGCGATTGCTTCCAGCGCCGATGCCGCGCCCATTGTATGTCCAATCATGGACTTGATGGAGCTGATCATCACTCGTTTAGCGTGACCGCCCATGACTGTTTTGATCGCGGTAACTTCTGCCTTATCGTTTGCCGGTGTGCCCGTCCCGTGCGCACTGATATATTGAACGTCTTCAGGAGTAATGCCCGCGTCCTGAAGAGCCTTTTTCATCGCGGCGATTACTCCTACACCGTCAGGATGAGGAGTCGTCATATGGTAACCGTCGCAACTGAGACCGTATCCAATCACTTCCGCGTAAGGCTCGACTCCACGAGCGATCGCGCTATCAAGCGATTCCAGCAGGATCACACCAGCGCCTTCACCGACCATCATGCCTTTTCTGTTTTTATCGAACGGCTGACAGATGTCTGGTGCGACTGCTCCCAAGCGACAGAAACCTGTGAAAGCAACTTTCGAAAATGGATCCGATCCTCCCGCGAGCATATAATCGACTCTGCCCAAACGAATCAGATCGCAGGCATACCCGATGGCATAATTCCCCGCAGCGCACGCCGTAGGAATGATCATGTTCGGTCCTTTCAGACCGAGATGAATGCCGACATTCGAAGGAATATTATTTACCGGGTGTTGTCGAAAGATGTTGGGGTCGATTGCGTCTTCGCCGTCGCGATGGCGCACGACGTTGGCATCTTCGAGAATCTGGATTTCGCCTGCTGTAGTACCGACAGAGACGCCGATTCGATAAGGATCAATTGAATCAAGATTGAGCTTTGCATCTTCCAATGCCTGGGAAGCCGCAGCGATTGCCAATTGCGAGCCCTTACCAATTGCGCGATCAGATGCCTTTGCATAAGGTGCGAAATCGAATTCCTTAACCTCGCACGCTCGGTGACGAACATACTGGGTTGTGTCAAAGCGCGTTACTTCAGAGACTCCGGATTTCCCATGAAGAAGCGCTTGCCAGAACTCATCTTTGCCACTGCCGATCGGTGTTACCGCGCCTAGACCCGTGATAACTACTCGCTTGGTCATATAACTACTTCCGTAGACTATCTCGCTTTGCCAGTCCAAAGCTCAACTCGGCCTTTACAACCGCTTCGCCGTCGACGGTCACCACGCCGGTTGTAAGGGCGCCAGTTGAAATCAACTTATTGACAGTCACCTCAAGACGGAGTTGGTCGCCCGGAAAAACCGGCTTCAGCATGCGTCCCTTAACTCCCCCAAAAAGAAACAATGTATCAGGATCGGCAGGAGCGACTGAACTGCGCTTGAAAAGCAGAATCGTAGCCTGAGCCAGGGCCTCCAGAATCAACGCACCGGGCATTACGGCGAAGTCCGGAAAATGTCCGGAAAAAAACGCCTCGTTGCCTGTGACGTTCTTGAGGCAGAGAATTCGCTTACCTGCCTCAAGCTCCAGCACTCTATCAATAAAGATGAACGGGTACTTTTGCGGCAGGGTCGCGCGCACTTCCTCAAAACTCATTGCGCCGCGCGACTCGTCCATTTATTAGAGCCGTCCGTTTTCAGCCAGAATGGATTTGGTCAGATCGATTGTGGCGTTGAGACACGTGATATCGACCAGCCGCTCTTCCGGGATTTGGATCTTGAATTTCTTCTCGATCATAGCCAGGATTTCCAGCGCAAGCAGTGAATCGACTTCAAGCTCTTTGAAGAAGTTAGCGTCGCGCTTCTCCCAGATCTCTTCCTTATCCATCTCCGTGACTTCCGCCACGATGGCAGTAACTTCCTGTTGAATCTCCTGTTCGGTCAAAGCAAATCTCCTAGTTCTTAGATATGATGAAGGACAATTCTTCTAAAGTGAGCAATTATACTTTTTTCCCGTCAAATCGGAAGAGAAAATCCGAACCGGCGTGTCGGCGAGCCGGAGAACCGCAGAATTTCAAGATGTCAAACATTAGTAATCTTTAGGTTTTATTAACCATCTGTCAGCTTCATCAATCATACGTACGAGCTGAGCTATGATCCGATCAAATGCGTTATCGAGTTTTTCTGTAGTCTCGGAATTGAGATAATTGCATCTATCGGCAAACTCGATCCAAACCTGGGTTTCGCAGGCCTCACTTTCTGCATCGGTTAGCTTTGCTATGAATGCCGCCCTGTATCGACGTTTGCGCCAAGCTTCCGCGATATTAGCGCAAACCGAGCGCGAGGAGCGTCTCATCTGATCCACCATTGAGTACTTTTCTTCCTGTGGGAAACTTTTGGTTAAACGGAAAATTTCCATCGCGGCATCCATTGCTCCTCGATATACACGCAACTGTTTGTAGCTATCAACTAGCCGGTTGTTCTCTGGTTTTTCGCCTTGGTGCATAATTAGAACGTTTCCCCGGTTCTCCGGCTCACCGGTTCTCCGTTTCAATTCTTCTCAAACGATTTGCGGCGGCATTCAAGGTCTCATCTCTCTTACAGAAACAAAATCTGACCTGCTGCGCGCCTAACTCAGGCCTGCTATAAAAGCTGCTGCCTGGAACTACTGCAACACCTACATCCTTGACCAGGTATTTTGAGAATTCCATGTCATCCTTAAATCCGAATCCGCTGATATCGGTCATGATGTAATAAGCGCCAAACGGTTTAAAACACTTGAATCCCGCTTCTTCCAGCATGCCCAGAACGAAGTCCCTGCGCTTCAAATAATCGGCAGCCATACGGTCATAATAGCTTTGCGGTAGTGCCAGCGCCGTCGCCCCAGCTTCCTGAAGCGGCGCAGCCGCACCGACAGTCAGGAAATCATGGACCTTCCGAATGGCACTGGTCAGATGCGGCGCTGCTATCGCGTAACCGACTCGCCATCCAGTGACGCTATACGTCTTTGACATGCCATTAATAGTAATAGTCCGGTCCTTCATACCGTCCAGTGTCGCCATCGCTATGTGCTCTGTGCCGTCATAAAGAATGTGTTCGTATATCTCGTCAGTAATGGCAATTGCGTCCCATTTCTGGCAGAGGTCGGCAATGAATTTCAGTTCCTCTCGATTGAAAACCTTTCCGGTCGGATTATTCGGAGTGTTAATAATGATAGCCTTTGTATTGTTGTTGAATGCCGCCGTCAACTCATCCCGATCGAAATCCCAGTTCGGAGTTCGCAAAGCTACATATCGCGGCGTAGCCCCTGAAAGAATCGCGTCCGGTCCGTAATTTTCGTAAAAAGGCTCAAAAATAATAACTTCATCACCCGGATTAATAATCGCCAGTAGAGAAGAGATCGCCGCTTCAGTCGAGCCGCAGGTGACTGTGATTTCGCGCTCAGGATCGACATCGAGTCCCAGATAATTCTTCGATTTAATCGCAATCGCGTCGCGGAAGCGTTTTGCTCCCCACGTAATTGCGTATTGATTTATTTCTGCGTTGATCGCGTCAATGGCTGCCTGCTTGACTTCCATCGGGGCGGGAAAATCCGGAAACCCCTGCGACATATTGATCGCGCCATAGAGGTTTGCCTGCCGCGTCATCTCGCGGATAACGGATTCCGTGAATTGTTCAGCCTTGGAGGAAATTGTCTGTTTCATCTATCAATTCGGAGAAGAGCTGTAGCGCCGCATTCGATGTAGGGGCAGGGCTTGTCCCTGCCCGGATCGTGCGGAGCACGATGAAGTCTTATGTTATCTAGCGTTTAATTGCCTATCGGCAATCCGGGCAGGGACAAGCCCTGCCCCTACAGCTTTCCTCCGTTCTCCTTTAGTTTTCAATTTTTAGGTGTTTCAGATAATTCGTAAACGCCGCACCTAAATCTGGATGTTTCATTCCGAATTCAACTGTAGCCTCAAGGAAACCCAGTTTGTCTCCTGCGTCGTAACGTTTGCCTTCAAAGTTGTACCCATAAAACGATTGCTCTTTCAGCAAATCTTTCATTGCATCGGTGACCTGGATTTCACCGCCTGAACCTCGCTTGGTCGTCTCCAGAAGACGGAATATTTCAGGCATCAAAATATACCGACCGATGATGGCTAAATTGGACGGCGCTTTGTCAGCCGGCGGTTTTTCAACCATGTCCATAATTTTGTATGCGCGTCCGTGCTGCTCGCTCACGGCAATCGAGCCGTACTTTGATATTGCCGAGCGCTCGACTTCCATCACTGCAACGATTGAGCATCGGTATTCTTTGTAGGCTTCCATCATCTGCGCAATACACGGAGTTTCGGCGGCGATAATGTCATCAGGCAACAGGACGGCGAATGGTTCGTCGCCAACCAAATTCTTTGCCTGTAACACGGCGTGACCTAACCCAAGAGCTTCCTTTTGTCGAACGGTTGCTACGTTCGCCATTCTGCCGACCTTTTTCGCGAGATCGAGCAATTCCTTTTTGCCGCGCGCTTCCAGTTGCTGTTCCAGTTCCGGTGAAATATCGAAATGATCTTCGATGGCGGTCTTGCCGTGGCTGTTTACGAAAATAATCTGCTCGATTCCCGATGCAAGGGCCTCTTCGACGCCATATTGAATCAATGGTTTATCGACAAGGGTCAGCATCTCTTTCGGGATGACTTTCGTGGCCGGCAAAAAACGCGTTCCCAAACCGGCTACGGGAAACACTGCTTTACGTATGGGCTTCAACTCTCGATCACTGCTCATTGATTCCTCACAAAGTTGATTTGCGTTTTAGCGCAAAATAATGATTATCTATACATCGGGCGTTCGTCACAAGCTAGACCGGCTTGCAACGAATATAAGATCGTTCAGAAAATTAAGCTGCGCAGGGAGTTATTAATGCTCGACGCAAATTTCATTCGCAATAATCTTGAATTGGTCCAGCGCAAAATGGCTACGCGCGGAAAGAGTGCTCCCCTTGACGAATTTTCGGAGCTCGATTCCAAACGTCGTGCATTAATAAAAGAGGTTGAAGAGCTGAAAGCCGCTCGAAACCGCGTCAACCCGGAAATTGGTCAACTGATGAAAGCCGGAAAGGCCGACGAAGCCGAATCCAAAAAAGCCGAGATGAAACGGATCGGCGACCGCATCAAAGAGATCGACCTTGAGCTTGCCAAAACTGAAGTTAAGCTTGAGCACCTGCTCGTAACTCTGCCGAATATTCCCGACGATAGTGTTCCAGTCGGTCACGACGAATCGGCAAACGCGGAAGTAAGGCGCTGGGGTACTCCTAGACAATTCGATTTCACTCCGAAAGATCATGTCGAACTGGGTAGCCTGCTGAACATCCTTGATTTGGAACGCGCCACCAAACTGACCGGCGCGCGATTTTCAATTATGAAGGGGATCGGCGCGAAACTTGAAAGAGCACTGATCAATTTCATGCTGGATGTGCAGACGCGCGATCACAGTTACACGGAAGTCGTTCCTCCATTTATTGTCAACCGAGACACGCTTTTCGGTACCGGACAATTGCCGAAGTTCGAAGAGGACCTATTCAAGTTAACCGACGAGCGCAACTTTTATTTAATCCCGACGGCTGAGGTTCCTTTAACCAATATTTACCGAGACGAAATCCTGGACGGAGCGCAATTGCCAATCAAGTTCACAGCTTACACTCCGTGTTTCAGATCCGAAGCAGGTAGTTACGGCAAAGATACTCGGGGTATTTTGCGGCAGCACCAGTTCGATAAGGTCGAGCTGGTGAAACTGACAAAGCCGGAAGAATCCTTTAATGAACTGGAAAAGCTGACAAACGATGCTGAAAAGATATTGCAGCTTTTAGGTCTTCCCTATCGTGTAGTGACGCTGTCGACTGGCGATATGGGATTTTCGGCGGCGAAGACTTACGATATCGAAGTTTGGCTGCCCAGTCAGAATATGTATCGTGAAATCTCGTCTTGTTCGAACTGCACCGACTTTCAGGCCAGGCGGGCACAGATCAGGTTCCGCCGCGAGTCAGGATCAAAACCGGAATTCGTTCACACTCTAAATGGATCGGGTTTGGCCGTTGGCCGAACATGGCTTGCCATTCTGGAGAATTTCCAGCAAGCGGACGGCAGCGTTATGATTCCGGAAGTTCTGCAACAATATCTGGACGGAATAGACGTTATAAAGCCGTGACATTGCTGTGTCGCGGCTTGACATAGCTTTCACGCAATTCTATTCTCGCTTTTCTGTCAAGTTCGAGCCTGCAAACGTTTTAAAAACAATCTCCAATCGAGGTTGAAAAATCTCTATGAAGAATCTTCTAACCAGAACGTTAGTCGTATGTCTTGGGCTGGTCATGACTGGTTTGTTAACGGCACCATTTGTTCGCGCAACAACTCCAGACTCGACCAAAGTCCAGGCTACGATCATCTTCGACCGAACTGCAACATCGGTAAACGGCGTTACGGACAACTCGAAAGATCTGTGGGTCACGCTTGAAGATCTGAAGAAGTCCACACGATTTGAGCTGAAACCGAGCGGAGTCTGCCGCGACGAACTCTGCTTCCCATTGCCGAAAGCAAACAGAGAATCGTTTGTAAGAAAACAGGATGACGGGTCCTGGTTTAACTTGAGTGCCTTTGCGCGACTGGTCCATCAACCAATCGCGTACGATGAAAAACATTCAATTTGGCTGTTCGGCGATAGACCGGCGGTGCAGAACGGTTTTCTCGCAACGTTGACTGCGCCCGATTTCACATTACCGGATGTGAATGGCAAGATGCATTCGCTATCGGATTTCAAAGGCAAAAAGGTGTTGATTGTCACCTGGGCTTCGTGGTGAGGATGCCGATTAGATTTGCCAGGCTGGCAAAAATTCTACGAAGAAATGAAGGAGAAGAATTTCGAAATAATCTCCATCGCGCAGGACACCGGCGGAGTCAAAGATGCCGGACCGTGGATTACAGGAGAAGCGTATAAGGGAAAAGAAACTGCTGCGAAGATGCCTCCGACCTATACGGCGCTGATCGATTCAGAGCATCTGGTCACCAAGCTCTATAACCTGGTGAACGTTCCGACCGGTATCTGGATCAACGAGAAGGGCAAGCTGGTCCGGCCACCTGAAGTCGCTTTTATCGATGACAAATTCAAAGAGTTTACGCACCTGGATACCTCGCAATATCTGAGCGGGCTCAGGGATTGGATTGCAAACGGCGACAAGAGCGAATACGTAGTTCCGGAAAAACAACTCAAAGCTCGAATGACGCCCGCGACTCCGGAACATCAACTGGCCGCCGCCGAATTCAGTATGGCCGAGTATCTGGTTCATATTGGATCAAATGATGATGCGATTCCGCATTTCAAGCAGGCTCAGAAACTGCATCCCGAAAACTGGAATTACAAACGTCAGGCCTATCTGCTGGCCGACTCTAAGAAGAATTACGGCACAACATTTCAGGATGAAGTGAAGGCGCTGAACGGAAAGCCGTATTATCCACCTCCGGATCTGCCGCCGAAAAAGAAAGACTAAAGCGGCGGTCAGGAGTCAGTTGTCGGTGGTCGGGAGAACAAGTTCTTTACCGATCACTGACCACCGACCACTGACCACCGAGAGAGAGAAGATGAAAAGACTGCTCGCGTTCGTTCTCAGCTTGAGTTTTATGTTCACGATAACCACAGCCGGTCAGGATCGAAATGCAAGAAGCGTCAAAGGCACGCGCTCTCCCGTTCTGGCGCGCAATGGAATGGTTTGCACCAGCCAGCCTCTTGCGTCAGCGGCCGGATTGCGCATTCTTCAGCAGGGTGGCAATGCCATAGATGCTGCCATCGCGGCGGCAGCAGTCCTGAACGTGGTCGAGCCGATGATGACCGGAATCGGTGGCGACATGTTCGCTATGGTTTACTGGAACAAAACCGGCGAGCTGAGTGGACTTAACGGCAGCGGACGATCACCAGCAGCATGGAATCTCGACTACATGAAGAAGAAGGGCTATACGACTATGCCGCAGGTCGGCCCTGATGCGATCACGGTTCCCGGAGCGGTAGATGGCTGGATCACTCTTCATGAAAAATTTGGCAGCTTAAAACTGGATCAAGTTCTGGCTCCGGCAATCGATTATGCGGAGAACGGCTTTCCCGTTTCAGAGATCATTTCGAATCAGTGGGCTTCAGAAGCCGAAAAACTTTCGAAAGATGAATGGGCCGCAAAGACCTATCTGGTTAATGGACATACTCCTCAGCACGGAGAGATTGTTTACAACAAAGGCCTGGCTGCCACTCTCAGGAAAATTGCTGCCGGAGGTCGCAATGCCTTCTATAAAGGCGAAGTTGCAGAGAAGATAGTCGCGGCAATAAAATCTAAGGGCGGAGTAATGACATTGCAGGACCTTGCTGACCAAAAGTCGGACTGGGTCAAGCCGATCAGCACGAATTATAAAGGTTACGATGTCTACGAGATGCCGCCCAATACTCACGGAATGACTGTATTGGAGATGCTTAACATCCTCGAAGGCGTTGACCTGAAGGATATGGGTCACAACTCGGGCGAGTATCTCCATTATCTCGTCGAAGCCAAAAAGCTAGCATTCGCGGACCGTGCCAAATATGTGGCCGACCCAACGTTCTCAAAAATACCGTTGCAGACTCTGCTTTCGAAATCGTACGCGGCAGAAAGACGAAAACTGATAAATCCGAATCGTGCTGCGGAAGATTATCCTCCTGGCAATGCGGAACGAGGAGACACAGTTTATCTGGCCGTAGTCGACAAAGACCACAACGTCGTCAGTTTCATCAACAGCCTTTTCGATCTGTTTGGGTCAGGAATAGTCGCGGGCGATACTGGAATTTGCTTGCAAAATCGCGGAGGCGGATTCACCCTTGATCCGAATTCGGCAGACCGGGTTGAGCCGCGCAAACGACCGCTTCACACTCTCATTCCTGCAATGGTTCTGAAAGACAGCAAGCCGTACCTTTCGTTCGGAGTTATGGGCGGAGACAATCAGCCGCAGGGTCAAACGCAGGTCTTGCTGAATATATTTGAATTTGGAATGAACGTGCAGGAAGCTGGCGAGTCGCCGCGTTTCCGCCACACTGGGTCGATGCTCGGGTTGGAATCCGGCGTTGGCGAGGAGGCGCGTCGATTGCTGACTTTAAAAGGCCACCATGTTGTCACAATGATCGACTCTTACGGTGGATTTCAGGGAATTATGATCGACCAGAAAACAGGCGTCCTGATGGGCGGCAGTGATCCACGCAAGGACGGCTGCGCCATGGGGTGGTAAAGACTGGGTTAAATCTTTTTAATCCACACCTAATTCCTTTCTAATATACCGTTCGGTAAGCTAGCCTTGCATTAACCTACATAAAGGCGTCTTACATTGAGGGGAATCATGAGGCTAGCCTCTGCTGTTATCATTACCCTTGCATTAATATTTTTGTCGTTGCCGCAGTCTGCACTCGGACAATCAGGCCGCAACAGGAAGATTAATCCTGAAGCGAACAACTCGTCCGACGATAATTCAACGAAGGCTGCCACAACTACTGGAACCAGTTCCGCTGGAAAAGCTTCATCGACAGACACCGCAAAGAACACCGCAAAGGATATCGATACATCAAAGAACGACGACGCCAAAAATGCGCCTGTGGTGAAGGGTGATCCTGGGGATACGCTCAGCCTTGATTCGACCTTGGTAAGTATTCCATTGATGGTCAGCGACCGCTCTGGTCGTTATCTGCCGAGCTTGTCGAAAAACGATTTCGCGCTATATGAAGACGGCATTAAACAACAGATAGCATTTTTCTCGTCCGACGAAGTTCCTTTCCACGTTGTCCTGGTTATCGACACCAGCGGAAGCACAACCGAAAGCGGCAGAGACATCAAAAACGCCGCAGAATCATTTGTTGGAGAGTTGCACGAACGGGACCAGGTCGAAGTGATGTCTTTCGCTTCCAGCGTCAACGTAGAGGCGAGATTTACAAGTGATCGCGAAGAACTCACTCGAGCGATTGAGCGCATCAGGTGGGGTGGCAGCACCAAGCTCTATGAAGCCGTTTATCAGGCGGTCAAAACGGAATTAAGAGGTATCGAAGGTCGCAAGGCTATCGTGTTGTTGACCGATGGTGACGACACCAGCAGCAGACGAATCGGTTATCGCCAGGCGATTGATGCGGCGGTCGAATCCGGGGCGCTGATTTTTGTCGCGCGTTATCCTTCGGACGACAACTCGTACGGTCCCTGGGGCAGAGGTCCAGGGGGGCATCGCGGTGGCGGCTGGCCGGGAAATCCATGGCCGCAAGGTCCAAATCCTAATTCAAATAGACCGCCCTGGCCGTGGCCATTCCTGAATATCGGCATCCAGCCATTGTTTGGTTTTCCGCAGGCTCCTCCGACACCGAGAGGTGGCACAATGCCGGGGAGTGGCGGTGGTCAGAATGGTGGACCGGTTTACCGTGGTACTCGTGGGGACTTTTTGACTGATCTGATCTACGAGACCGGCGGCGACATGTTCAATGCGAACAAATACAGCGATATGTCATCTTTGTTACAGACAGTAGCCGATCAACTGCGTCACGTTTATGTGATCGGCTATTATCCTTCGAATGCAAAGCTGGATGGGCGCTTCAGAAAGATCAACATTCAAGTCGTTGACAATCCGAGCGTAGTAGTGAAGTACAAACGCGGATACAACGCTCCAACTGAACAGAGCACAGCTGCTTCGACAACCTCAAATGGTAAATCGAATTGGGCTCAGCGATGATCGATATTAGATGTGCATCATTTCAAGCGGTCGTGGGTGGCTGATCAAGCCGCACTCAGCGGCAAGCTGATAATAGAGCTGAAGACCTTTCAGGTTTTCCTCGTCAAGATCAAAATTAATGTTATCGGTAAGATAGGCCAGCAACGCTTCAATGGGTCTGTTCAGACTTTGGGACTGTTCCTCTGCCAGTTGCTGCTTGTGATCTAACCCTTCCTGTTTGGCGGCCGCAAAATCGATCTCAGCAAATTTACTCAAAGCATCTTTGCGCACTGCCCAAAATGCAAACACGAATGGCAACCCTGTATGTTTCCGCCATTCCGCGGCCATGTCGTAGACATGCAGGGCGTTCCGATCAACCATCATCGCTGGATCGCCGATTATGATCGCCGCATCGTTCGATTCCAGCATATCTATAAGGTTCGGATTGCTGGGAGTAAATACTGGTGACGTGCCATAGAACTTTTGAAAAATAATCTGAATCAGGGTGGCCGTAGTTCTGGAGGATGTATCCAAGGCGACGGATTTGACCTGTTCAATGGGGATTCGCGAAGCAAGTACAACGCTTTCAACGGTTCGTTTCGAGGCAATGGCGATGTTAGGGACGACTTTGGGATTTTCGATTCGCTGGTACTCAATTACCGGGATGAGTGCTGCGTCCGCTTCACCGGTTGCCAGCATCTCAGCACATCTGGAAGGAGCAGTGTGCCCGATGAACTGACATTTCTCCGACTGCGAGCCCCGCTGAAAGCTATAACACAGCGGCGCGCTGTTCAGATAAGTCGAACCGGCGATCTTTGGCTTCATAGATAGTGATACGAACGTTTGAGGAAGTCAGCCCATGGAAGAAGACGCGGGGACACGGAGACGGGGCGAATCGGAGAATTCTCCGTGTCCCCGTGTCTCCGCTTCTCAGCGTCTTGTTTCATTTCCAGCCGGGAAGTTTCATCCCGCATTCTGGACAGAATTTGGGTTTACCTTCGATCGCAACGTTACAGCCGGGGCATTGCTGTTTCTGGGATACGGGTGTGCCGCATTCGGGGCAAAACTTTGCAGTTCCCACGGCAGCGCCGCACGAGCCACACGAAGCCCGCACCTGGGCATTGGCGCTCATATCGGTTTTGGAGGCGTAATCGGTTTCCTGAGCTTTCGAATAAAGCTGGCTGCGTGCAGCATCGGCTTTAGCGTGCGCCTGCGCTGACGCAAACTCGCTCTCGAAATCCGGAGCGCAGTTTTCGCACATGCCTGCCGATTCGTTCCAGCAAACTTCCGGGCAAACCCATATTCCGCAGCGGGTGCACTGATGGAAATATCCTTTTGCCTCGTTAACGGCTGCTTCAAATGCGCTGTCGTGAGCCTTGCCGCCAACGGCGCGTTGAATCTCGTACGCGCTGTTGCCGGCGCTGTTGAAAACTCCGCCGAAAAGATCGCCGGCTGCCCGCAGGAAACCCCCAGCGGTGCCGGCTATCGAAGTCTGGAATTTTGTCATATAGCCGTTATGGCATTTGTCGCAATAGAATTTGAATTGGTAGCCACGATCTGTCGAAAGATCGTCGTGATTGGCTGTAAATCTAATCAGGGCCATGAACCTTACGTACCTCCGAACTGCATTGTAAATTGGAATTGATGTGCCAGGTTGCCAGGGCTATTCACGCAACCGCCATAATAGTTTATATGGAATGCTGCGACTTGTCACAACTTTTACTCAAACTGACTGGTAGCAGCCTGAAGAAAGGCATTAGACAATTCAAACATTGACGGGCTTTCGTTCATTGGTTCCCTGGTAGATGCTGCGAACGATGTCTTCAATCGCTTCTTCCTGAACTTCGATATCTTTCACATCGAAATTATTGACTATCTGTTTTATAAGGTCGGCCGAAGTGACCTGCTCTGGGTCGAAACTGACGGTGCAACGCATTCCATCTACGCATTGCCATTTTGCGTCGCTACTGTTAGAGAGTTTATCCAGAGTGTTCTGGCTCAGGCCTTCTTTCAGATCGAACAGGATCTTACTCTCGCCTCCAAAGCGTCTGCGCAACTCTCGAAGTGTTCCATCGAACAGCAACTCGCCTTTGTCGATGATTACGAGGCGTTCGCAAAGTTGCTCGATGTCTGCAAGATCGTGTGTCGTCAGCAATATCGTTGTCTTGAATTCGCGATTGATCTCTTGCAAAAACTGGAGAATGTTCGCTTTTGCCAGAACGTCGAGTCCAATAGTCGGTTCATCCAAAAAAAGCACCGGAGGATTATGGAGCAACGAAGCCGCCAAATCGCATCGCATGCGCTCGCCAAGACTCAGCTTTCGCACAGGAGTATGCAGGTACGCGCTGATGTTCAGGATTTCCGAAAATAGCTTTAATCTTTGTTTGAAATCGGTGTCGCTGATGCCGTAAATCTTTTTCAGCAGATTGAAGGACTCAACGACGGCGATGTCCCACCAGAGCTGTGTGCGCTGGCCAAACACAACACCGATGGTTTTTGTATATGCTGTTCGCTGATCGTAAGGGACGAAGCCATTGGCAACGACTCTGCCCGAAGTCGGAACCAGAATCCCGGTCATCATCTTTATCGTGGTCGATTTGCCAGCACCGTTGGCGCCGATATAGCCGACGATCTCGCCTCGACTGATAGAGAAATTGACGTCGTTCACTGCGGTGAGGTTGCGATAGTCGCGTTTGAAAAGATTGATGAGACCGCCTTTTATGCCCTCGCGGCGCTCGAATACGCGAAATTCTTTTGTTAAGTGTTCAACGCGGATTATGGATTCCAACTGCAACTCTCCAATGCTGCCACAAAGAGCATCTTTCAATTACGGCAGCACAGAAAAGCCCGCCTTTTCAGCCGCCTCTGCTAACTTTATATCTTCACATACGAACAGCCGGCCCCTCGGGTTATCGTTGCTCCAGGCTAATGCCGCAGCTAGCTGAAAAGAATCTAGCGCACGGAGGTTATAGGTGCCAGCGGCGTTTTCGGCGCGTTCTCTTACTTTTTCACTTGGTAACACTTCACGCCAAGTTTTTTTCAGATGATCGAGTCGGGTGATCGCCTGGAGTTTCTCCTTAGCAGACAGGTTACCTTCTCGAAGCAGCCTATTTAACGTGCTATGTACCTCTACAGTCGCTCCCCACCAAGCTACCATACGGCTTGTTTGCCGTACAAGTCGTCGCAACATGGGACTGGACGCTTGCTGACAACAAAGCGGTATAATCGCGCTGCTATCCCAAAAGCCGAGATTAATCTTCATCTCTATCCGCTCGGATCGCTGCTCTGAGTTTTTCGATGGGCACATTTGGAGCTGGAGTCTTCCAAAAATCTTTCGGTAGCTCAGCTGTAGGCAGTCGGAGAAGACCAGCGGCTACAAGCGCTTCTTCCTCTAGCTCATAGTCTTCTTCGGCTCGAAGAGGCAAAACACGGGCAATAGGCTGATTTCGATCTTTGACGATCAATTCCTCTCCACGCCGAACTTTCTCCAAGTAAGCACTGAGATTATTTTTCAAGTCAGCAATATTTACGGTCTGCATAAATCATCTCCAATATAGCTATCATAGCCAGAATCATTCGGTGCGTCCATAGTGTTTTGTGGTCGGCGTATCCAATTACGACCAGTCGTGCGGACGATGGATCCTCTGGTTGCTTGCGCATTGGGCGTATGCTACCATTCGCCGCTTTAGTAAAACTATGATCCAACAAACACGCCTTGATAATGGCTTGACGATTCTCACCGAAGATATGCCTCACGTCAGGTCAGTCGCTGTGGGAATATGGGTGCGCCGAGGCTCGCGCGACGAAACCGAAGCCGAGAGCGGTATCTCGCATTTCATCGAACATCTGCTTTTTAAAGGGACAAAAAATAGAAACACTCGCGAAATCGCTCAGATTACCGACGCGCTTGGCGGCCACATGGACGCCTTTACCAGCCGCGAGTTCGCGGGCTATTACACAAAAATCGTCGATGACCATCTGCCTCTCGCCTTCGATGTTCTAGCCGATCTAGTCACCCAACCGCTGTTCGACGAAACTGAGCTGGAAAAAGAACGCGGCGTCATCATCGAAGAGATAAAGATGGTCGAAGATCAACCGGACGAATTGGTCTTTGAGCTTTTCTCTGAATCATTTTGGCCGCATCATCCCCTTGGCAGGCAGATTGCCGGAACCATCGCCAGCGTTTCTAATCTCAGTCGCGAAAAAGTGATCGATTATTTCCAGCGCATATACACACCGCAGAATCTGGTCATCACCGCGGCGGGAAATTTGACTCACGATGGCATTGTCGAACTGTCGTCGAAATATTTTACTGGTTCGAAAAACAGCAACGGAGCGATGGAACGAATCGCGCCTCCCACCAGCGCTGACATCCTGCTTCGTCATAAAAAACAGCTCGAACAATCGCACATTGTCCTGGGTGTTCCCTGCCCGTCGTTAGTGGACGATGACAGGTTTGTTGTTAACGTTCTGAGCACAGTTCTTGGGGGCGGCATGAGCTCTCGCCTATTTCAGACCATTCGTGAAGACCGCGGGCTGGCGTATACTGTCTCTGCCGGAATCAACGCCTACGTCGATGCCGGCTGTTTGTCGATCTACGCGGGAACTTCGCCTGAGCAGGTCAGTGACGTAGTCAACCTATCAATACAGGAACTTCGCAAGATGAAAGAAGAGAAGGTCAGCGAAGAAGAACTGCAAAGATCAAAGGACCTGGTCAAGACCAGCATCGTCCTCGGTCTGGAGTCGACTCGGCAGCGAATGAGCCGCCTTGCTCAGCAGGAGATCTTCTTTGGCGAAATCAGCAGCGTTGACGAAATCGTGCAGGAGATTCAGGCAGTAACGGCAGACGATGTCCATCGACTGGCAAATGATCTTTTCCAGTCGGACAAAGTGGCTTTGACAATTCTGGGCAAAGTCAAGAATCTAAAGATCGATCGTTCTCGATTGGAATGCTAAAACGGTGGTCGGTGGGCAGTGGTCGGTGATCGGATGAGGAATGATTTTCCAATCTCCGACCCCTGACCACCGACCTCTGACCACCTGGGTGGGATATGCGCTTAACAGTTCTGGGCAGCAGCAGCGCGGGTAACGCAATGGTTGTGCAGTCGGGCGAAACGACTGTGCTGATCGATTGCGGTTTTTCCGCCAAAGAGATGAACAAGCGCATGCTGCAAATGGAGATCGATCCAACTCGCCTTGCTGGAATCATCATCACCCACGAACACAGCGATCATATAAAAGGTCTGTCGGTAATGTCTCGGGCCATTGGCTGTCCAGTTTATATATCTGCCGCGGTTCGCGATGCGCTCGATTTCGGTGATAAAAAAGCCGAAATCAACTTTGCTGATCCGATCTCTTCCAGCAATCCGTTCTTTATCGGCGACATTGAGTTTTATCCGTTCAGTCTTCCACATGACGCTATCGATCCGATGGCTTTCACTTTTAAAGCGGGCGGCGTCAAGGCGGGTATCGTTACCGATCTTGGCTATTACACACAGTTGGTAGCCGAATGCCTGCGCGGTTGCGACTGCATCATCATCGAAGCGAATCACGATATCGAGATGCTGAAGATTGGCCCTTATCCGTGGGCTTTGAAGCAACGGGTCCTCAGCCGCCAGGGTCACGTTTCAAACGAAGAGCTGGCCCGTTTTCTGAGAGAAGACTTTGATGGTCAGGCAGAGCATTTGATACTGGCGCATCTAAGCCGAACAAACAATCATCCTGATATTGCCAGGCTGGCGGCAATTGAGGCATTGGAAGCGCGCGGGACTTTGTTCTTTCGCAATGCTGAAGGCCGCGTGAAAATGGCAAAGCACGATCGTCCGATAGATTGGATCGAGCTTTGATTTAAGAGTGAGACCATGATCCCTCGTTACACTCTGCCCGAAATGGGCGCGGTCTGGACAGAAGAGAATCGATTCCGGAAATGGCTGGACGTCGAGATAGCAGTTTGTGAAGTCCACGCCGAAATGGGAACCATCCCTGCCGAAGCCGTCCAGGTCATAAAAAAGAAAGCCAATTTCAATGTTGACCGGATCAACGAGCTCGAAAAAATAACCCGTCACGATGTTATTGCCTTTACAACATCGGTTGCAGAATACGTCGGACCCGAATCCCGATTTGTCCATTATGGTTTGACCTCTTCGGATGTTATCGATACCGCGAACGCTTTGCTGTTGCGCGATTCGGCTGATTTGATTATTGCCAAACTAT